>WBZX01000043.1_pt1 | contig 110450 bp, 92 predicted proteins | sample 5204211 | NCBI WGS metagenome assembly WBZX01 (sample SAMN12344362, study PRJNA552823) | activated sludge metagenome | biome: Activated sludge suspended growth; feature: Nitrification reactor; material: Wastewater; isolation source: activated sludge from nitrification reactor of wastewater... | reverse complement strand
TGATAAATAATGGAACCGACAAGCCTAATTGTTTCATCAATGCGCTTCCTTGCAGTGGTTAGATCTACCGAGTATTTTACAAGTTTTTGGGACTTATTCAGAGTTTCCTTAACTGGGGTGTCCGGTTTTACTTGACCAGGTCATCCCCCGTTGACTTCGAGTTGCAGCAAAATGCTGCTTAACCTTGTGTCCAGAATAGTGTTGACACATCAATCCATTCTGTGGCCGAATTTACGGGGGTACCTCAATGCAAAATCAAGTTGCCTCGGGTTGATTTGGCTTTTTAGGATGATTTAGCTTGCTACACACAACCTAATTTTGTAGAGTGATGAAAGCATACTCAACAACGTTAGGATATTAGAAATTATGAAAATTAAAAATGTAACAATCGCAGGCGCCGGTGTCATGGGATCACAAATATCATGGCAAACCGCATTTAATGGATTTACTGTAAAAGTTTACGATCCATTTGAAAAGGGACTGGAAAATGGAAAGCAATTGCACCAAAATTACGCCAAAAAATTTGTTGAAGAAGGTAGAGGCACACAAGAAGAGGTCAATGCAGCATTGGGTAGGATTGCCTATACAACCAATATAGAGGAAGCCTTTGCAAATGCCGACTTAATAAGTGAATCGGTGCCGGAAGATGTAAAAATTAAGAAAGAGTTTTGGCACAACGTTTCAAGAATTGCCAGGGAAGATGCTATTTTAACCTCTAACTCTTCCTCATTCGTGCCAAGTAATTGGGTGGATGAGATTAAAGGCCCGGACCGTTTCTTGGCCATGCACTTTTTTAGTATAGTTTGGGAGAAACCATTAACTGAAGTGATGGCCCACGGAGGAACCAACAAAGAATCCTTTAACACAGTTGTCGATTTTGTGGGGAAAATAGGCTTGTCGCCAGTCCCCATTAATGTTGAGTATCCGGGATATGTTATCAATTCCCTGTTCATTCCTTGGTTATTTGCCGCTTTAAAGCTTCATTTTTTAGACATTGTAAATTACAAGATGGTCGATAAGGTGTGGATGGTTCAAAATATGAGCAAAACGGTAATGGGACCTTTTGCTCAAATGGATGAAGCTGGCCTGAACGTGGTATACCATGTTACCAAAAATGCTGCAGCAACAGATCCTGAATTGGCTATTGTGGCAGAACAGCTCAAAGAACAATATTTAGATAAAGGAAAAACAGGCGTCAACTCCGGCGAAGGTTTTTATAAATATCCTAATCCGGAGTTCGAAAATCCTTCTTTCTTTGCATAAGAAACTGCACAAAAGTCTCTAAATCATCATAGCGCTTCCTGCCAGGAATTCGCTTTTTCAGCCCCACCGAGCCGGAGTCAAGGGTAACTTAATTCAGAAACTAAAGATGGCACAATACATGCTGCCGTTTAGTCTGTTTTATTAAATTAAGAGACTTGAACCGCCCCGGGTTTGCAGGAGATGATGTGTCAACACTATTCTGGACACAAGGTTAAACACATTTTGCTGCAACTCGAAGTCAACGAGGGATATATATCCATTAGCTGAATGTAATCGCTGCCGGTTGTAAAAACACTTCGATATATTCAAACACAGCTTGCTTGGCTTCTTCCCGAGAATGAAACGTTTGATGATAGATCAATTTGGTAAGGCATGGAAGAAGCTTGCCGACACGGCGTTGCCCCAGCAATTGCCCTTCCGGCTCATGCTTTGCTGGATGCCATGCTGTTTTAGTAATTTCCGGTGACTTTCCGAGGCATATTGGCTACCCCGGTCGGTATGCCACAATAAGCCTTTTTCGGGTTTACGTTTCCAAATAGCCATCAGGAGTGCATCGTTGACTAAGTGGGCTTTCATATGCGCGGCCATTGACCAGCCCACGACTTGACGAGAAAACAAGTCGATCACAACCGCCAGGTACAGCCAACCTTCAAGATTAAACATAAGCCGCGATTATTGAGTGACAATGGTCCAAGTTATATTTCAAGTGAACTCGCACATTATCTTGAGAAGCAGAATATGGCTCACACACGTGGCAAACCCTACTATCCGCAGACTCAAGGTGAAATTGAGCGCTGACATCAAACACTGCAGAACCACATTCTGCTGGAAAACTATTACTTTCCCGATGAGCTGCAAGATCGCATTCGCCAGTTTGTCGATTACTACAATCATGAACGCTACCATGAATCATGGAATAATCTAACACCGGCTGCTGTCTTTTATGGCCGGGGACAATCTATTTTGAATGAACGTGAGGAAATAAAACTGCGAACTTTAGCTATGCGTCGGCAAATGTATTACACTAACCAAGTAAAATCTTTAAACCTGATGAGCTAAAGTACCTAAACTGGTGTTTAACTTCCTACGACCTTTTAAAGACTATCCCTGATTTAGAGTTGATTTGCTTTTATGTAATCTTCGATATAATTGAATTCATCATAAGTGATCTTCCTGCGGCGCATGACCCGAAGTGCAGTACGGCGGAGTTTCTGAAGCTGGGTAGTGAGTAATTTTGATTTCGGTGAATCTCCAAGTATTTGCGTACGTCCCAGAATCGAATCAATAATTATTAGAAATCTATATACACGGTAATTTCGGAAAAACTCAATCCACATGACATAAAACGCATAGACTACGGAAAAATAAGCGCCAATGCTTGTCAGTGTGCCAATATCTAGAAAGAATGGTGGGTTATGAGTGAAGAAACGGCGAGCGCCATCATGAACTGGATAAAATAAATCTTTTGAGGGATCATTATCGATGACCCGTGCTAAATTAAGCGGTACATCCCCGAGAAGATCAAGGATATGTTCAGTCACTTTCTTCGTTATTTCATAAGCCTCATATTCTCCAAGTGCGGTTGACGCTACCAGAACGGTATGGGTACCAATAGTTTGGATTTCATTCTGAACATTCGGATAAAGTGCGGGTGGAATTGTTAAAGATTCAAGATAGGGAAAAAGTGTCTTTAAACTCGCGGTATTCGCAATAGGCAATAACTGAAACTCACTGTTCTGATGCAAAAGAGATTTAAGTACTTCGGTATGCAATCCAGCTAAAAAGAAAGCAATATCAAACTCCCCATTGATAAGCGCTTGTGCGGCTTGTTCGAAATCCAATGTATGGCCTTTTCTATCGATATTCAGATTGAAATGCTCCGCGATCAGCTTGCCCACGAAATGGGTCGAACTTCCATCTCCACCGAGATAAACTTTTGTACCAGGTGGTATTTCTTGGAGATCATGGAGCCCTAGTTTTGAACGCACGACTACATGGAGAGGAGACTTATACAAGCTCAGCAGCGCACGCATTTTTATATCTACACCAATATTCTTAATACTAGTGTGTGCTTGAGCTGCAGCTGATGAACAATTCATGGACAATGCCGCATCTCCGAAAAATCCATCTTCGGCAAATCCGAGGTGAGCCAGACCGGCATTTATCTGTGCATTAGTATCAAGTCCCCCGCAGGATGGCTGTAATACGAAGTTAGGCACAATATTGAAGTGAAGTAATTGTTCAATAGGTTCCGGTGCGTTGAAAATCGTTCGAATTCGAGGAGCAATATAAGCCGTAGTACTACCCACCGGACCAGTAAGGAAAACATACTGTACGTTGGCACGGTTGATGAAAAAGATCGCGGCCGCAATCATAGGAATAAAGAACACAAAAATTAGTACTAAGCTCTTAATACTCAGGAATGGTCGTCGTAGCTTCATATGCCTGAGTCTCCTGATACGACGATCCAATTGTTTAACATACTTGTATAGCTTAATCAGTTCTTCCGGCAATTCTTCATTCATGACATTTTTCGCTCAAAAATTTTAGTAACTGTGAAGTCAACTCAGCAGCATATCCGTGTAAATTCGCAGCAAACAAGGAAGTAAACTCAACATATGGAACTACCAGAGGTAAATCTCTGACTCCTTATTATATTGTAGTGCATTGTAGCTCTCTCCATGAGTCACAGTGGTCAAGTGAGGTATACTGATTTTCATGAAGTCCGAATCAAGTCTACGTTGGCGACATAACCTACATTTGGACCCAGGAAGGCTGGCTGTATCTGGTTGTCGTCATTGATTTGTTTTCCAGGAAGGCAGTTGGTTGGAGCAGGACTGATAGTACGGCAGGACTCGCGGATCGCAATATGCCAGTAAAGAATACCGGCGGCTTCTGGAAATACATGGCTTTATGGGTACATGATCCGTATTGGTGATTGTTTCGACAATGCTGTGGCTGAAAGCTTCTTCGGCAGCCTCAAACAGGAGCCAATCCACTGGCCCCGCATTACCAAACCCGCTATGCAGCACAGCAAGATGTGCTGCACTATATTTCCATGTTTTATAACAGCCATCGATTGCATTCAGTCTTGGGATACAAAAGTCCGAATCAATATGAGCTAGAAACAAAAATGCTGAAAAAAGTCGCTTAACTGGGTTGTACGGTTTTACTTGACCAGGTCATCCTTCTGATTGCACTAAACGAACCGCTTCTTTCTTAGATTCTTCTGTAAATACACGACGAGAATACGTTTCATAAAAACTCCTATCAAGTTGATAAAATATCATCAACTTGCCCGCCCTCAAAATCAGACCTTACCCAATGTAGGAAACACGAAATTACAAGACTAATATCTCTCTATTTTTCGAATGGTGTTTATTTTTATTACTGTATGTTTCTTAATTATCTTAAGCAAATTGCAAGTCGAAAATAAAGTGCTCCAGAAAAAATTTAAAAATAGTCGAAAACAAGATGTATACCTATAGATACATTGCTCTTATCGTACTTACTCTACTGAGTATTTCCGGTTGTGCTGTACAGCCGATAGTTGTTACAGATGATGAAAATAAATCCCGAATTACTCAAGATCTTGGTGTCTTAGAAAAAAATCATGATGCAATTAATGGCCCAATCTCTTTAGAAGAAGCTACTGCACGAGCGCTAAAAAATAATTTGGAATTACAAATCGAGTTAACCCAAAAAGCCTTGGCTCAGAAACAATTAAATTTGAAAAGCTATGACATGCTGCCAAAACTTGTTATCGATTTAAACTATTCCTCACGGAGCAATTATAGCGGCGCAATTAGCCGATCACTAATTACTGGAAGAAGAACTTTGGAATCATCAACATCATCTGAGAAAGATGTGTTTGCGTCGATGCTAGGGGTGACCTGGAATATCCTCGATTTTGGTGTTTCTTATTATCGGGCACAGCAAGCAGCTGATAATGTATTGATTCAAGAAGAACAAAAACGCTCCTCGATCAACCGGATAGTGCAAGAAGTACGCTCCGCATATTGGCGTGCCGTGAGTTATCAGCGACTCATTTCGCGCATGCTAGGTTTAAAAGCTGAGATTCGGGAATCGCTGAGTCAGATTGATCAAATGGATGTGGAGCAGTTGAATAATCCTAAGATCAATTTTACTTATAAGCGGGATCTGCTAGGTATCGAGCGGGAAATTGGATTGTTGCAAAGAAATTTATCGGTTGCGAAATCGCAATTGGCCGTACTGATGAGTATCAGGCCGGGTATGGATTTTTCATTGGTTATTCCAGAGAGAGGAGAATTTGCCAATAAGATCAACCTTGAAGTAGAAGAAATGGAACAAATTGCATTGGAAAGTCGCCCAGAATTGCGCGAGTTGTTTTATAAGAAACGTGCTAACGCAAAAGAAACACGGGCTGCTATTTTACAAATGCTTCCGGGTATCGAGATGAGTTCGCGGTATAACTACAACTCCAACAGTTTTCTCTTTAATGGTGATTGGTTAAGTTTAGGATCACAACTGTCATGGAATTTGATCAGCATTATTTCCATGCCGGCAAGATTGGATGAACTGGATACTAAAGAAAAGTTATTGGATGTCGAACGTTTAGCTATGAGTATGGCGGTATTGGCGCAAGTTCATGTCAGTTTGGCGCAGTTTGGTAATCTCAGTGAAGAATATCGGGTGTCCTATAATTTTTATTTGATGCAAAAGAAAATTATAGAGCAATCACGGATAGAAGCTCAGTTAGGCAAAATTAGTCGGCATATATTGATTCGAGAAGAGCTGAATACACTATTAGCGGAAGCACGTACCGACAGTATTTATTCTGATCTTGAGAACGCTTATGCAGGAATCTATGTTTCATTAGGTTTGGATCCAATTCCAGGCGATCTTGATATAAAAGATTTATCTGAGTTAACTGAAAAATTAACTAGTCACTGGCAAAGGCATTGATATTTTTAGAAACTAATTTTTCCAGCAAGTAGGTCTAAGCATCTATGGCTAAGTCAAAGAAACCGATCAATTCTATAATTAATAATGGAATCGGTGCAAAAAAAAGTTCATTAGGTATGCTGTGGCAGCTTGAACAGAGAATGATGTTTGATGGTGCCGCTATTAGCACAGCTTCAGAAGTTATCGACTCAACCCTGTTGACACAGTACGAATCTGGCATAACAAGAAATAACCTGACAGAAACCTCTTTTGTCGAAACCAATGGTCAATTAGTTACCGCTAATTTATCTGTGCAAACGGATAGTAGGAATCCATTATTTCAGAATAGTAGCTTGGAAGAATGGCTGACTGATTATACGGTTCCCACTGGCTCTATCAATGAAATTGTATTTGTCGACACCCGTGTTGAGGGTTATGAAAAAATCCTGGCTGGAATCGATAGTAATGTTCAAGTTATTTTATTGGATCAGCATCGGGATGGCATAGAGCAAATCGCAACCTATTTGTCGCAGCAACCACCCATGGATTCAATACACATTATTTCTCATGGTAGTTCGGGTTCTTTGCAGCTGGGCACCGGCACCCTCACCCACGACTCGATGACGGGGCGGTACGCCGACGAACTGGTCACCATCCAGCAGGCGTTGTCTGAACAAGCGGATCTTCTCGTCTATGGCTGCAACTTTGCCGAAGGTGATGTGGGGCAGGAGGCGGTCACCCTACTGGGTCAACTGACCGGGGCCGATGTGACAGTCGGCACAGACTCCACAGAGCTAGATGACGAGAGTGTGCCGGTCACTCCGACTACGTCAGGAGTAGTCGATCGCACGGAACTCGTCTTCGTAGACGGCAATGTTGCCGAGTACGGGTTGCTGGTGAGTCGTATTCAAGCGCAATCGGCCCACGTTGAGGTCATCGTACTCGATCCATATGCGGACGGCGTACAGGCGATCACCGCGGCACTATCCCGATACGAGCCTGGGACCGTGGATGCTGTGCATATCCTCTCCCATGGCGTTGAAGGCGGTATCCAAGTCGGAAGCACGTGGATCAATCAGTTTTCACTCCAGTGGCAAGCGGACATCATCGCCTCATGGGGGCAGGCAATGACGGCCTCCGCCGATATCATGCTCTGGGGTTGCGATGTAGCCGCCACCGCCGAGGGCCAAACCTTTGTGAACCGCTTGGCTGAAATCACCGGTGCCGATGTTGCGGCCAGCACCGATGCCACGGGGCATGCGCTAGTCGGGGGGGATTGGCAGCTGGAGTATGCAACCGCGCACATCGAAGCCCAGGAATATAGCGCCGGCGAACTGAGCGATTGGGTCGATGTCCTGGCGATCACCGCCAACGGAACGGCCACCTCATCTCAAGCGACAAGTGTCACCAGCTTGACGTGGTCGCACACGGTCGCCACCGGTTCCAACCGTGCACTCTTCGTCACGCTTGCCATAGACGGACTCGGTCCGGGTGTGAACGGGGTGACATATGGAGGAGTCGCTCTGACTCAGGTGGGTCGTACCACCGGCAATCACGCAGTCGAAATCTGGCGCCTGCTCAGCCCTGCCGCCGGTTCCGCAGATGTGGTGGTAAGCCTTGGGGGGGCGACAGACATCAAGGGCGGGGCCGTGACGTATAACGGGGTCGAACAGACCACGCCTACCGGCACCTACGCCGGTGCCAGTGGAACAGGGACGACAGCCAGTGTGGACGTGTCCAGTGCGACCGGTGGATTGGTGCTCGATATCACGAACTGGGACAACAATCCCAGCGGGTATTCAACAGGAACGGGGCAATCTGACATATGGAACCTCACTAACTCGGCCCATCGTGCGGTGTCGACGACGGAAGCCGGCGCCGCAACGGTCACGATGAGCAGCACCGTTTCTGCTTCCAATCAATGGGAAATCGGTGCCGTATCTATCAACGCCGCAGAAAACGTCTCGCCGACGCTTACGGATACAACCTTGTCTATCACGGTAGCGGAGGATGCGGGGGCGCCGAGTGGTGCCGTAGGCTCTCTCATCAGCACGTTCACCGGAGGCATCACCGATGCAGATACCGGCGCGTCGAAGGGCATTGCCATTACCGGGACCAACGAGACGAATGGGAACTGGTATTACACGATCAACGGCGGCAGCACCTGGACGGCCGTCGGATCAGTGAGCAACAGCTCGGCGCTCTTGCTGGCGGATAATGGCAGCACGCGCCTGTATTTTTCGCCGAGCGCTGATTACAACGGGACGGTCAGTAATGGGATCACGTTCCGCGCCTGGGATCAGACTAGTGACAGCGCGGGCACGAAGGTGAGTACGGCAAGCAGTGGAGGCACGACTGCCTTCTCCAGCGCCACCGATACTGTGGATGTAAGCGTGACCGCCGTCAACGATGTGCCGATCAATGTCGTTCCTGCTGCGCAGAGTACGAACGAGGATACGAACCTGGTTTTCTCCTCCGGCAATGGCAATCAAATTTCGATCACGGATCCTGACTCGAGCGGGGCCAGCTTTGAAGTCACGATCTCGGTGACCAACGGCAGTCTCACGGTGGCTGGCACGACCGGCTTGACCTTTGTGTCGGGCGATGGGACAGCCGATCCGTCCATGACCATTCGTGGCACTGTGACGAATATTAACAACGCTCTGAATGGAGTGAGTTTTGTTCCCACAAACAACTACAACGGTGGTGCGGTGCTGACCATCGCCACGACGGATTCTACGTTGGTGAATTTGAATCTCGACGTGAATCTTCAAGCACGGTACACCTTCGAGGGAAATGCCGACGATGTCGCAGCGGGGCTAGTACAGAACGGCACGCTTACCAATGGTGCATCCATTGTCACGGATGGAACGCGCGGTCAGGTGGTGAGTCTCGACGGGGCGAATGACTATGTGCAAATCAATGGGGTATTTGGAGGGCCCACTAATGTAACGCTGGTTGCCTGGGTGAAGCTTAATTCAGGGTCAGCGAATGCGGATGTACTCTCCCTTGGCGACAATGTTGTGCTCCGTCTCGATACGGCAGGAGGGGTGCGCGGCTTTATTTATAATGGCAGTACATTCGACGTTGTGTCATCGAATGTTTTTCTTGCGGGTACAGGGTGGCACCATGTGGCCTATGTCGTCGACAGCAGTGGCGGGACAAGCACGCTGTACATCGATGGAGTTCAACAAGGCTCAGTCACGCTGACCCAGCCGGTGATCTACAACCAGTCTGGTATGACGACGATCGGGGTGAACGGATGGGGGACTGGACATGAGCTTAATGGGATGGTTGATGATGCACGGATCTTTGACCGTGCGCTAACGTTAGCTGAAATTTCTGCACTCGCCTCGGACCTCAGTCTAACGGATACAGACACCGTGGTGATTACCGTAACGGCGGTCAATGATGCGCCGGTGTTGGCGGATACAGCGTTGACCCTGACCGTGGCGGAAGATGCCGGTGCTCCAAACGGGGCGGTTGGCTCATTGATCAGTACCTTCACCGGCGGCATCGCCGATGTGGACAGCGGCGCCTCGAAGGGCCTGGCGATTACGGGGACCGACGAAACAAACGGGACCTGGTACTACACGACGAATGGGGGCACGACCTGGACGACGGTCGGCGCGGTCAGCAACACCTCGGCGCTGTTGTTGGCGGATAACGGGAGTACCCGGCTGTATTTTTCCCCGAGCGCGAATTACAACGGCACGAGCAGCGTGGCTTTGACGGTACGGGCCTGGGATCAGATGAGCGGCACAGCCGGGACCAAGGTCGATGCCGGCACGAATGGCGGTACCACGGCCTTCTCCAGTGAGACGGATACCGTGGATGTGACGGTGACAGCAGTCAACGATGCGCCGAGCTCCAGCGGTAGTTCAGTGAGTGGCGTCGAGAACACACCGTTGGTGTTTACTTGGGCGCAGTTCAACGTGTCGGACGTTGATTCACCCATCGATGCGAACAGTGCCCTCCGTATTCAATCGTTACCAGCACTAGGTAGCCTGCAAGTGTCAGTGGATGGAGATTGGAAATCGGTTGCGCTGAATCAAATTATCACTAAAGCCACCATCGATTCCGGTTACCTTCGCTATGTGCCCGTGGCGAACGAGAGCGGCTATTCTGGTTACGCGACCCCTGGCATTGGCAATCAGTATAATGATTATGCGCAATTCAATTTCTCACCGGTTCAGACGACACCGATTACGATCGCCAATCCCGATGCTGAAGCCGACGCTCTTTCCGAAGGCGCGCGGCAGCAGAGTGTGGCCACGTGGACAACGAATACTGCCCCACCGTATATCGCAGGAGTAGAGAATCCGACCGTTGCCCAATTTGGCGTGGACAATGACACAACGTTTTTTGTTGAATCCGGTGGCACCTGGCTGGGAAAGATCTTGTACACCGCCTTCGACTCGGCCAACGACTATTCGCTGAATCTCAGCGTCGGTTGGGAGAACGGCCTTCCTGCGAGTCAATATCACATCGAACTCTGGGGTGGCGGGTATGGGCTGGGCATCCTGGATCAGACGCAGGTGACCGAGGTTCAGGGCTCATTGGTACAAGCCAATTTGCAGGTGAACGGTGCCGAGCATGTGGCACAGGACGGGCAATGGATAGGGTTTTGGATGATAGGTAACAATGGAAAGACCAATTTCGATAACCTCCAATTCGTTTCCTATAATCGAAGCACGGGCATTGGGGCGACAGCTACGATGACGATCGACATCACGCCTGCCAACGACGCGCCGGTGTTGGCGGATACGGCGTTGACGCTGACTGTGGCGGAAGATGCCGGGGCACCAAGCGGAGCAGTCGGAAGTTTAGTGAGTGCCTTCACGGGTGGCATCACCGATGCGGACAGCGGCGCGTCGAAGGGCCTGGCGATTACGGGGACCGACGAAACAAACGGGACCTGGTACTACACGACAAATGGCGGCAGTACCTGGACGGCGGTCGGCGCGGTCAGCAACACCTCGGCACTGTTGCTGGCGGATAACGGGAGTACGCGTCTGTATTTTTCTCCGAGCGCGAATTACAACGGCACGAGCAGCGTGGCTTTGACGGTACGGGCCTGGGATCAAACGAGTGGGACGGCGGGCACGAAGGTGAGTACGGCAAGCAGTGGAGGCATGACCGCCTTCTCCAGCGCCATCGACATCGTGGATGTAAGCGTGACTGCCGTCAACGATGCGCCGACGGATATCATTTTTGATACGCCGATTACGCTGAATAATGGCGTAACGGACGGCTACATCGGCGTCACACAATTTAATTATGGACAACCAGCCAGCACACAACTCACCTTTGAGATCAGTTTTTCGGCAACATCCATTCCTTCTGGTTCGTTAGAACTGGTGTCCTATGCCCTTTCTTCTGGCACCAGCAATGACATCAACATCTGGATTGATCCATCCGGGGATCTGTGGTTTCGGCTCAGTTCTGGGGCTGCGACACCGCTCGGATTCGACGCAAGAGCCTTGATCGATGGCACCCAACATCAATTGTCGATCACGTGGGATGGCGCCACCGGCGATACCCGGTTTTATGCCGATGGCAGTCAGATTGGAGTAGATACGTATAGGGTTGGGAGCAGCGTTCCTTGGGCATCCGGTGCTGAGACCAGCATGCTGATGTTTGGGCAGGACCAAGATGCCGTGGGGGGGGGATTCGACAGCACCCAGATCTTTACCGGAAATATTTTCGAAGTGCGGATGTTTACGGATGTGCGCACGGCTCCTGAAATCGCCGCCAATGTGAATACCTATTTATCAAATCCCAGTGCTGATCCTAATTTGCTCGCTAATTGGCGCATGGTGAACGATGGCTCCGGCCTCATCAGCGACTTGACCGGCAATCATGATCTCACACTTTACAATGCCGCCAGCTTCAACTCGACGTTTTCTGTGGCGGAGAATGCATCGAATGGGACGCGTATCGCCTCAGCGGTCGACGTCACTGATGCCGATATTAGCGACAGCCACACCTTTAGCCTCACGAATGATGCGGGCGGGCGGTTTACAATCGACAGCAGCACGGGTGTGATTACGGTGGCCAACGGCAGTCTGTTGAATTACGAAAGTGCGACGAGCCATACCGTGACCGTGCGCGCCACGGATTCAGGGGGGCTCACCTACGACGAGACCATCACGATCAACCTGACCAATGTCAACGATGCCCCGACAGGGGCCGATGCGACGATCGCGATCAATGAAGACACATCACACACTCTGACCACGGCCAACTTCGGGTTCAGCGACGTGGATGTGGGCGATAGCCTCAGTGCGGTGAGGATCGATACGCTCCCTAGTACGGGAAGCTTGACTCTCTCCGGAGTAGCGGTGACCGCTGGACAGGTCATCACCGTCACCGATATCACGGTGGGCAACTTGGTCTTCACCCCTGTCGCTAATGCCAACGGGACGGGCTATAGCAGCTTTACCTTCTCTGTGCGGGACAGCTCCAACGCGTACGACCCGGTTCCTAACACTCTCACCATCGATGTCACGGCGGTCAACGATGCGCCGACATTCAGTGTAGGCGATGGGCAGGCTCTGACCAGCTTCGGGTCGGGATGGGAGTTTGGGAAAGAAACCGTCATCCAGCCAGATGGCAAGATCTTGGTCGGCGGCTATAGCGATAGCGGAGGCACCGACGACTTTTTCCTCGCTCGGTATAACGCCGACGGCACGTTGGATACCAGTTTCGGTGGCGGGGATGGAGTGGCGTTTGCTGGGATCGTCGGTCGAGTGGAGACCATGGTCCTCCAAGCTGACGGCAAGGTGGTGCTGTCTGGGTATACGATCACTGGCGGTTACCAAGTGTGTTTGGTGCGGTTCAATGTCGATGGCACGCTGGACACGAGTTTTGGTGGCGGCGATGGTGTCGCGTCCTCGGGGGTGTATGGCAGCGCGCAAGATGTGGCGCTTCAGACGGATGGCAAATTTCTGGTCGCGGCCGATCTGTCGAATAGCAACTTCAATCTGATGCGGTTCAATAGCGACGGATCGCTCGATACCAGCTTCGGCGGCGGCTCAGGGTACGTCAGCACAGACCTCGCCGGGAGCAACGATCGTGCTGACAGCCTCACCATCCAATCTGACGGAAAGGTGCTGCTGTCGGGGTTTGGGTTCAATGGGATCAGTTTTGATTTTGCGTTGGTTCGGTACAACACGGACGGGTCATTGGATACGAGTTTCAACGGCACAGGGAAAGTGCTGACCGATTTCGGCGCTGATAGCAGCGATATGGGCAACGAAGTGCGAATGCAGGCCGATGGGAAAATCGTTGTGGCCGGGTGGAGCGATACTGGCGGCACCAATGATTTTGCGATTGCCCGCTACAACGCCAATGGGACGCTGGACACCGGCTTCGGGACCGGCGGCAAAGTGACTATCAATCTGGGGGGCAGTGACCTAGCCGAAGGGCTTACGATCCAGGCTGATGGCAAGATTCTCGTGACGGGTACAGCGGGGATCAACGGGGGCGATATCGGTTTGGTGCGGTTCAATACGGACGGCACGCTGGACACGATGTTCGGCGGCGGGGATGGGATTATCACGTCGGATTACAGCGGCGCCAGCGATGATCGGGGCTACAGCGTGGCGGTCCAAGCCAATGGCGAGATTGTGGTGTCGGGCGCCACCAAGGTCGGCGCCCTTGGTGAGTACAACGTTGCGCTGAATCGCTATAGCAGTACCGGGTCGCTGGACACCACGCTTGATTCCATCAACACGCTGAACGGGATGCCGACCTACACCGATGGCGGGTCTCCTGTGGTGCTCGATGCCGACGTGCAGATCTTTGACGCCGAGCTGTCGGCCCTGAACAACTTTAGCGGTGCCACCCTCACTCTTGTTCGCAACGGAGGGGCCAATGCCGAGGATGTCTTCTCTGCGACTGGTACCCTTAGCCTAAGCAGCGGCAACGTGGTCGTGAGCGGCACCACCATCGGGACCTACACCAATAGCGGCGGCCAGCTGGCTCTCACATTTAATAACAGCGCGACGAATGTGCTCGTCAACTCGGCGATGCAACAAATCGTCTACAGCAACAGCAGCGACGCATCGCCGACGAGTGTGCAGATCAACTGGACCTTCAACGACGGCAATAGCGGTACGCAGGGAGCTGGCGGGGCCTTGCAGGCCACCGGCAGCGTCACTGTGAACATCATCGCGGTGAACAACGCGCCGACGATCACGAACCTCAGTGGGGACAGCCTGACATATAGCGAAGGGAACGGAGCTGTCGTGATCGAGCAGGGAGCCAATGCGCTAGTGGCGGATGTGGATTCGAGCAACCTGGATGCCGGCACGTTGACCATCTCCATTCCAACGGGCGGCGACAGCGCCGAGGATGTGCTGAGTATTAGGAATCAAGGCATTGGCGCGGGACAGATCGGCGTGAGCGGTAGCAATGTGACCTACGAAGGCGTGACCATTGGGACTGTGATCGGTGGCAGCAACGGGAACGCGCTCGTCATCACGTTGAACGGCAGCGCCACTCCTGCGGTTGTAACGGCGCTGGTTAAGAACATCACCTATGAGAACACGGATACGAGTGCTCCCACGACCGGCGCCCGCACGGTGCGCTATGTCCTCACCGATGGAGATGGCGGGATCAGTGCCAACTATGACACTATCGTTACGGTCAGCGAGGCCAATGACGGGCCGGTGAACAGCGTGCCGGGGGCGCAGAGCGTGGCCGAGGACACCGCGCTCACTCTTAGCGGAATCTCGGTTACGGATGTGGACGGCAATTTGAGCAGCGTGCAGCTGGCGGTGGGTAACGGAATCTTGAATGTTACATTGGCCGGTGGGGCGACGATCAGCGCGGGGAGCAACAGCACGAGCACCCTGACGCTCAGCGGCAACCAAGCGGATATCAATGCGACCCTCGCTACCCTAATCTATCAAGGCACTGCCGATTTCAATGGAGCCGATACGCTTACGGTCACCAGCACCGATAGCAACGCGGTAACCGACGTGGATACCGTGGCGATTACCGTGATCGCTGTCAACGATGTGCCGTTGAACACGGTGCCGGGAGAAAAAACTGCGGCAGAAAATGGTTTACTCGCACTAAATGGCATTTCAGTTAATGACGTTGATGGCAATTTGCTATCGGTGCAATTGCAAGTGACTAACGGCTCGTTGATCGTTACATTATTTGGAACAGCCAGTATCAGCAATGGTATGAATGGCAGCAACACGCTAACATTGTCAGGTTCGCAAGCGGATATTAATAGCACCTTATCTTCACTTTATTATCAAGCCAATGCGGGATTTTCTGGTTTGGAGAAATTAACGATTTCGAGTATTGATAGTAATGGTGCATTCGATATTGATTTTATTGATATTTCAATTCCATTACCTGTTCCAGTTCCACCGCCACCGCCACCGCCACCGCCACCGCCACCGCCACCGCCTGAACCTGAACCATCACCTATTTTGGTTCCACCGCCTGTGCCTGAACCAATGCTTCCGACAATTATTTCTGCGGGACCGAATTTATCCCCAGCAATTCTTCCCATATCAACCTCTGGAATGGTTGGCAACGCGCAGTTGAGTACCTCCTTACCTCAAATGGTGCCATCATTTGATTCTACTTATTTCATTGACGGGCAAACATCCGATACAGAAACTTCTTTAAGTGAACCGGCGAATCACCTTGGAATCAATCGCAGTATTTCTCAGAGTAGAGAAGCCGATAGTGCATTAATAAATAAATCTGCACGATTTGTTACTGAAAATGAGCTAAGTTTGCAGATTATTACTGAGACTGCTCTTTCCTCTCTACCTTCAAGTGAAATTGATTACACTCAAGAAAATAAAAATTATTGGATTGAAGTGACGCAATTAGATGATGAGTCTCAAAAAAACCTGAGAGATGAAGAATTAACCTTACAGATTGTTACAGTAGCAGGTTTATCAATGACAGCTCTGGCAGCTTCATGGTTGACACGTACAGGTGCTTTTTTTGTTGGCTTATTTTCTGTATTTCCAATTGTTAAGAGTATTGACCCAATGGCCATTCTGGATCAGTCAACAAATTCTGATAAACAGGAAGCTGAAGTAGAAGAAGCTTTATTAGCAAAGAAATTGGCTTTGTATGAAGAAATTTTTAATAAATCAAATCCAAAACAATAAAAGAAATGAGAAAAGCAATTATCCATACTACAACTCGAATTAGTGTAGCTTTAGTTGCTGTATTAATGAGTGTACTACTAATGGGCGAACTACTTGGTATCGTCCCTGACAAATCACAATTTTTACTTGAAGCACGTCAGTCAATTTCTCGAACAGTTGCTGTACAGTTTGCACTAGCAGCGGAACGGAACGATTTCAAGCAAATTAAAGCTGGATTGAATTTAATTAAGCAAGTTAATCCTGAGATAAAATCTGCCGCAATCCGAAGACCGGATGGCACCTACTTTGCAACGGTTGGTGATCATGAAGGAAATTGGAGTAGCGTGACGAGTCACGAAAATTCACCAGATAAGATACAAGTTTCAATCATGCAGCACAATCAAGTTTGGGGGGTCATTGAGCTAAGTTTTGTATCGGAATCCGATCTAATCGATTGGAGCGGTATAAAAAACTCATTCTGGGGCATGTTGATTTATATTGCGATTGCATGCTTTATCGGTTATTTATTTTTCTTGAGAAGAATTCTAAAACACCTTGATCCATCTAAAGTTGTTCCAGAGCGAGTAAAACGAGCATTTGATACTTTGTCAGAAGGCATTCTCATTTTAAGTGAAAATGGGCAGATTGTTTTAGCAAATAAAGCCTTCTGTGAACAAATTAACTTGCATATTACAATGCTTCTTGGTCGAGAAGCTTCTGAGTTAGACTGGAGTATGGGTTTTAAAGATCAAGCACTAGAAAACCGGACACTACCCTGGCTAACGACACTACGAAATGGGAAGAGCAGGAGTAACGAACGACTCATGTATCAATTTGGGGGTGTCAATCCACATATCTTTAATGTCAATTGCACAGAAATATTGGGTGATGATAACGTGCGTAAAGGTGTATTAGTAACGTTTGATGATATTACTGAGCTGGAATATAAAAATCTTGAACTCGAATCTATGCTCAAAATTAATGAGCAATCAATGCAAGAGATATCTCGCCAAAATAATGAATTGAAAATTCTTGCAGAGAATGATCCGATGACGCGCTGTTATAATCGTAGAGCATTTCACGCTTATGGTGACAAAATTTTTCAAGATGCTACCGGTCATCACAAGAATTTGGTTTGTATTATGCTCGATATTGATCATTTTAAATCGGTTAATGATACTTATGGGCACCAAATTGGTGATTCTGTGATTAAGTTGGTGGCCAAAATTGCCAAGGAGAATCTTCGAGAAACTGATATTGTTGGACGTTATGGCGGCGAGGAATTCTGCTTGATGTTGCCAAACATCACTAATGAAATGGCTTTGGAAATAGCAGAAAGACTTCGCCTTAGTGTTGAAAATTCACCTGATTACAAAGTAATTGGGATTAAACGCGTTACCATTAGTTTAGGCCTGGCATCAATTCAATTTGGAATTAATAACCCGAGTGAACTGATTAATCTGGCCGACAAAGCACTATATCTTGCTAAGAATAATGGACGAAATCGTGTTGTAGTATGGAATGGCGAACTCGATTCTAAGTCACAAGCCATTAGTGTGTGAGCTTGGATGAAATAACAAAAAGAAAATAAGATGTAATTAGTGCTTTTTTTGCGGAAGAAATCCGTGAGTTGTTAGGTAAACTGTTTATTATTTTTCCATAAACAGATTGCATTTTTGCAGTTAGTTTACTGACATAAGGCTCTAGTATGTATTATCAAATATTATACTTCTTTGAATTAGCTTGGTGTAAATGTGAGAAAAAACTAAGCCAGTTTAGAATATTCTTTTATATTACCCTTACATTTACCTTGGTTCTTCTCGGTTACGTGACAAACAGTCTTGCAGATTTTACAGACGAAACTGAATCTCCTTCTGCAGCTCAAATTAAAAAAACGACCATCCAGATAGCTGAAAAAAAAGAAACGAAGGATACAGTAGAGTTTCCTAACGCAAACCATCTTCATGGTATGTATTCAGATGATAGCAGAGTCAATATTGAATTCATTGAATCAGCCTCAAAAGTGGAGATCAGGGGGCTAGTCAAGCCAATTCGAGAATTAACACTATCGAGTAACAGAATCGCTAGAATATCTGAAATTAATTTCAAGGAAGGAGATTCTTTCAAACAAGGTGAAAGGCTTGTTCGATTTAATTGCCTTCAACAAAGAGCAGAGGAGAGAGCGGCGGAAGCAGAAGCTTTGGCTAGAGAAGCGGTTTTTAAGAATAATCAAGATTTATCAAAATTCAATGCGGTGGGCTCCCTTGAGCTTGAGCTTTCCAAATCTCAATATGAAAAAGCGAGGGCGGATCTCAATGTGTTAACGGTTCGGAATTGGGATTGTGTGATCAAAGCACCATGGAATGGACGCGTGACTGAAGTTAAAGCACATACGCTTGAAGTGGTTGAGCCTGGTCGTGAAATTATGAAAATTTTGGATGATAGTAGCCTTGAAATTGAAATGATTGTTCCATCAAAGTGGCTTGCTTGGTTACAGCCAGGAATGAATTTCCCAATTATCATTGATGAAACAGGTAAAAGTTATGAAAGCTATATCTCCCGAATAGGTGCTCGTGTTGATCCCGTTTCACAGACACTACGGATTTTTGCAAGTTTTAAGAATAATGTGCCGGATGTATTAGCAGGTATGAGTGGAAAAGCTGTTCTCAACTTTCCTCATTAGGCCATGGTAGATAAGCCACAAGGTGAATCTAATCAAACTTTATCAACATTGCTGCAACTCGAATCTGATGCGCGTAGTTCTGTTGATTCGTTATCACTTCACTACTTTATCGTTAATGAGACCCGGCGACTTATCCATTACCGGTATGCCGTTCTTTTCAAGGCATCTGGATCCAAGAATAGCCATTTTGAAGCCATAAGAGCCTCTGGCAGTAACTTAATTGATCGCACAACACCAAAAATTCATTGGATGGAGCAGGTCATTCATTATCTGAGTGAAAGAAATAATAAGGAACAACTCGTGAAAGTTGTTCCTGAACAACTTTCTGCAGAGCTTCAACAGGATTGGAAAGATCTATCCTTGCCATATTCTGTATGGGTGTCTTTACGATTACCATGTGGTTCTGTTATTGGCTCATTGTGGCTTGAGAGAGAGGTGACATGGAATGATGACGAGCTTTTCTTGCTCAAGCGATTAGCTGATACTTACGCGCATGCTTGGGGGTACTTCGACAATCTGCAGCAGCGTTTCAAGTCATGGTTTCTGTCACAAAAAATATTGTGGGGAATAATGCTATTTCTGATATTGGCGCTATTGGTTATCCCAGTTCAGAACAGTACATTAGGACCGGTGAAGATTGTAGCCAAAGATCCCTTAGTCATCAGTGCACCTATTGATGGTGTAATTGCATCAATTTCGGTTGAACCCAATGAAATGGTCACTCGTGGGCAGCTACTGCTGAGTTATGAAGATACAAATTATCGAAATGAATATGCTATTACAGAACAATCGCTGGTTGTTGCGCAAGCCGAACTGAAGAAAGCGACACAAGGGGCTTTTGAAGATCCACGAAATAATGCAGAAATAGCGTTGCTTAAAGCAAAAGTTGATTTAGCGATTATCAAAAGAAACTTTGCTAAAGAAATGCTGGATCACGTGAATATCATTGCAGAGAAAGATGGCTTATTGCTTTTTAACGACAAAGCAGAATTAATCGGTCGTCCGATTTCTACCGGTGAGAGATTAATGGAAGTCGCCGAAATCGATAAAGTGATGTTACTGATTTACTTGCCGGTTGAAAACAATATTGATTTTCGACCGGGTGCCCCAGTAAAAGTTTTTCTGGATGTTAATCCTTTGCACTCAATTGATGCGATAGTAACGTATGCAAGTTATCGTGCAGAAATCACTCCTGGAGAAATGTTGGCTTATCGCGTAGAGGCCGCAACAATTGAAGAGCTGAGTAATTTAAGAATCGGATGGCAAGGAACTGCAAAAATCTACGGCGAGAATGTCAGTTTGTTTTTTTATCTTTTTAAACGCCCGTTGTCTTCAGTACGTCAATATTTAGGCTTCTAATAAATGTTTCCAGACGGTGCCCTGGAATTACCTAAATTACGCGAGGATATCCAAATATCCATCGCATCGAATAGCCATGATGGATCCAGGAATTGGACTATTTATGATCCGATAAATAATCGCTTTTATCGGGTTGGTGCGCTTGTATATCACATGTTGAGTAATTGGGTGTTGGGAAATAGCCAAGATTTAATTTATCACATCGAATCCCAAACTACATTTTCTCCTACTCAACAAGATGTATCTGAATTAATCAGTTTTTTGCATACAAATCAATTAACGATTCAATCTTGCTCGCAACCATTTGATTTCTATTTAAGGCAACATCTGGCGTCACATAAGAATCTCTTGCAAAGAATCTTGATTCATTATCTTTTTTTTCGAATACCGCTATTTAAACCAGATGCTTTTCTTAATCGCACATATCCTTTCATCAAGAAATTTTATTCAAAAGCATTCATCTATTTTGCTTTATTAGTTGCATTATCAGGTGTTTATTTTGTTTCAAGGCAATGGGATATATTTGTTAACACATTTTTGTATTTTTTCACTCTTACGGGTGCATTGGTATATCTACTAGCATTGATAGGAACAAAGATTATTCATGAGTTAGGGCATGCGTACATGGCAAAACACTATAGGTGCCGGGTTCCAAGCATAGGGATAGCGTTTATGGTCATGATTCCGATGTTGTATAGCGATATGTCCGATACGTGGCGGCTTAATGATAAAAAGCAAAGAATACATGTGGCAGCTGCTGGAATCATCAATGAGTTAATACTTGCAGGTATATGCTTATTTGCATGGTCAATTTTACCTGATGGCATGCTGCGGAGCGTTTGTTTTATAGTTGCAACGACCAGTATTATTAGTAGCTTGGCAATTAATCTAACGCCGTTCATGCGTTTTGATGGCTATTACATGCTGTCTGATTGGTGGGGTATCGAAAATCTACAGCAGCGTTCATTTCTCCTGGCGCAATGGAAGTTACGCCAGTTGTTGTTTGGTGGAATCGAAGAAAAACCCGAGCATTTTTCTCCTGACATGGAATTTAAGCTCATATGTTATGCATGGGCTACCTGGTTTTATCGGTTTCTTCTGTATTTAGGTATTGCCGTACTGGTTTATGATTTCTTTTTTAAGTTACTAGGGTTGATTCTTTTTATAGTTGAAATATTTTATTTTATTGTGATGCCTGTTTGTAGGGAATTGAAACGATGGTGGTTATTGAAAAATAAAATTCAGAACAATGTTCGAGTAAAGCTATGGTTTTCTACATTGATCATTATGATCGTGTTGTTGTTTCCTTGGAATTCCCAAATCTATTTGCCTGGTATATTAACATCAGCAAATTATGCTTCAATTTACTCACCGGAGCCGGCTCAGATTATTTCAATCGACATTGAGCGTGGACAAAAGGTCGAGAAAAATCAAGTATTAATGGTGTTGCGGTCACCATTAATCGAGAGTGAGATTAAATTAACGCAGAAACAACTCGCATTACTTAAGCTCAGAGCTGCAAGAGCAGTAGCAAATCATCAAGATCAAGATGATTTACAGGTAATCTTGGAACAGATCGTATTGGAATCTGGCAAATTGGAAGGCCTTGAGAAGCGGCAAGCCAGACTAGTCTTGCGGGCTCCTTTCTCTGGGGTAGTATCAGAGATGGATCCTACTTTAAGAGCACAACAATGGCTAAGTAATGCGACACCAGTTTTTTTTGTTAATGATTCTGAAATAGCTGAAATGAAAGGTATAGTTTCGGTCGGTGAGTTAAGCAGAATTGGAATTGGTCAAGCAGCAATATTTTATCCTGAGGATCCACAAATGCCGAAAGTAACTGCGACTATCAGCAGGATTGATTGGGGTAATATTAAGAATCTAGATTTGACTTACCTTTCCTCTCGGTATGGTGGTGAAGTTGCTGTGAAAGTTCATAAAAATGGTAAAGCTATTCCCGAGAATGCAGCTTATGCAATCAAGTTGGATAATATTTCATCGGCTGTGCCAAGCCGAGAGATTAGAGGTAATATATGCGTTGAGGGTCAATCAGTTTTCTTGATTGAAAGGCTGTACGAGCTTGTATTGTCACTCATTATAAGAGAAAGTGGATTTTAATCTCTTCCGGGTTTAATTCCTCTATCGGTGGCTGGTGCTGGAACCAGGTTTCGCCGCAGAACAATTGCCAGTAGGGGTTTTCTACCCATCCCCACACCACTGCTTCGTCAGACAGCGCAAAAGTGTGTTGTAGGTACAGCAGTCCAGCCACCAAGCGGGGTCTGGTCGCAGGACGACCGCGATGTGATGAAAAAAACCGACCCAACCGTGCTCGAACACTGATCAGTCAATGTGCTGCGCCAGTTGCACCAAGGGATGATTCAGGTTGACCAGCTCATCCAACCGTTGGCGAAATAAGTCATTGCTCTCTGGCGTGCGCGGTTTTGGTCCCATGTAACTCTCGCTAAACTTGCAGGAAATTGCTGCAAATTTACCAAAAACTGGTGAATTTAATCGCTCAAATCTATCAACTCATTACATAAAATCATATTGTTATGGATTATTCAGAGCGAACTACCTATATTACTTATACAAAATATTAACTGAGTATAAGGACAAGTTTACCTATTGGATGATTTTGTTCAAGAAAGCGCTGTGCTGTTGCAGCTTCGGCTAAATCAAAGGTACATGCGATTTCAATTGCCAGTTTTTTTTCATCAAATAATGTGGCGCATTGCCGCAATATGTCGGCTTGATGTAATTTTGCGTTTTCCAATTCCATCAGAACTGGCGTTAGCATCATTTCAAAGCCGAATCGTATATTACGCATTCGTGCCTCATTCCAATTAGTATCAGATACAGGTTGTAGGATCGTTACTACATCACCATAAGGTTTGACACAGCTCAAGCAGCTTTGTAATACATCCGCGCCTACAGTATCAAACGCGATATCTACGCCTTCTCCATCGGTGCATTGCAATACTTCCGCGACGATATTCTGTGTTGGATAATGGATGACTTTATCGGTACCCAAGTGCTTCACAAAGTTTGCCTTTTCTTCGCTGCTCACCGTTGTTATCACTTTGGCACCTGTCAGCTTTGCCAATTGAATGGCCGCATGACCGACACCGCCCGCACCTGCGTGAATCAGTATTGTCTGGTTGTTAGTCATACGCGCTCGATCATACAAAGCCTCCCACGCAGTGATAAAAACCAGCGGTACTGCAGCAGCTTGTGCAAATGATAAAGACCGTGGTTTCAGTGCTAGTAAGCTTGCATCTACCAGTGCATATTCGGCGTAAGTACCTTGACGGTTATTAAAACCCGGTTGTGAGAAATAAACCTCATCTCCAGGCTCGAAATTCTCCACATGACGGCCGACAGCTTCCACAATCCCGGCACCATCACAACCGGGGATCACGGGAAAGGAGACAGGGAAACGCTCGGGTGCATTTCGAATTTTACTGTCTATCGGATTGATACCGATGGCTTTGATACCTACTAAAACCTGATTATCGCCGCATTCATCAGGAATTCTGATATCTCCATATTGCAAAACACTGGTAGATCCACCTTTTTCAAAATATATCGCTTTCATCGGTAATTCTCACATATTCTGAGTTTTAGAGCATATAAAATTTGAATAATATTTTCTTCGTATAAAGAAATCATTATCATGATCGATGACAGACTATCTAAGTGTTTTGTCAAATACATCAAGTAATTACTTTGAAATTTGTTACCAAAATTATAAAACAACAGGGTATGGCATGACTCAAAGTGATGAATGATATGGAAGGAAAGCTTGAATCATCGCTGCTCTAAAACCGATTGCTCGCAATCGATTCTTTTATATTCCATCCTCTATTTTTTAATGTTATCCTTGAATCAGAATAAGTGCTTCTGCTTATTCAAGGATCATATCCTATATCTTAGAAGATCTGGATGTACAGCTTATCTTCTAGAAACATATTTTTCTCTGTGGAGTTAAAATTTAATTCCCCATAAGGTGTTAATTAGGTGTATGGTTTGTAACTAATTGAGTTTCAACAAATAATGTTTGATATTATTAATAAGGAGATTATTAATGAAGTATTCACTTTTTGCTGTTGTACTTATAACCCTAATGTTGACCGGATGTAAAGGTGAGGGAAAACCAGGTCAGTATCCTCCAAGTCTTTATAAAGAGAGGGATGGTTTATTATCTGATAGCGAACTCGAAAAAAATAAACAAGAGAGCGCGGGGCAAGAAAGCAAATAAAGTAATCTCGCTGTTGATTCTTCAGTACTATATAGGGAGAAATCAAATAGTAAAGATTAGCAACGACTGATCAAAAAATAAATGATTGGTTTTTCTGTTTGCTCAATGATAGCTATTACGAGCATATGAAGTCGACCCTAGTGTAGTACTAGGGTCGTAATTTTTTGTAATTTGGCATTTAAGAGAAATTTCCTTAACCATAGTTCTAGCTACCAGTAGTCATTACATCATCACGGAGATGACAAAACGAAATTCAATTTCCTTCAGGTGCAGATCAAAAAGTGTGATTAGGCATGCTGAGCTTCCCCCGAGAAATAGTCTTCCAAGGGTGACGTACAATTAACGTTACATATGTGAGGAAGACGATGAAGAAGATACCGAAGCAGGAATACACGGCCGAATTCAAGGAACAATCGGTCAAGCAAGTGGAGATGGGGAAGTCGATTGGTTTGGTAGCAAAGGAACTGGGGCTGGTAGAACAAACGCTGCACAACTGGGTGAAGATGGCATCGGCAGGCAAACTTAACGGTACGGGTACCAAGGTTGTCACACCGGAACAAATGGATCTATAGCGGTTATCGGTCGTGGAAGCGTGGTGGCAAGCCGTATCGTAAGCGCCTCACGGACACTCAAATGCTGACGCTAATCCAAGCTATTCATACCGAACTCAAGCGGTGGTCCGAGAATGGTCAGAGAATTACGTGACCGTGGGTTTCCAGCTTCCAAAAAGCGGGTTGAGCGTCTGATGCGAGAGAACGGCATTCGTGCAAGGCACAAGCGGTGCTACAAGGTAACGACGGACACCAAGCACAATCTGCCGATTGCACCGAATCTGCTGGATCGGAATTTCAACCCAGCCGCGCCTAATCAAGTCTGGACATCCGATACACCTACCTCAAGACAGATGAGGGCTGGCTATATTTGGCTATCGTGCTTGATCTGTTTAATCGTGAAGTGGTTTGGCTGGTCGCTGAAACCGCGCATGACCGCAGACATCGTCACAGATGCACTAACGATGGCATGGTTTCGCAAAAAAACTGCGCCAGGATTGATGCATCACTTAGATCGGGGTAGCCAATATGCTAGCAAAGAATTTCAGAGAGAACTCAAAAAATACAGCATGATCTGCTCGATGAGCCGTAAAGGCAATTGTTGGGATAATGTCCCAACCGAAAGTTGGTCCAACAGCTTCAAGAACGAGCGAGTGCATGGACTGCGTTATGAAACACACGCAGAGATGACTGCCATGAGCTTCGAGTACATCGAGGTACTCTACAACCGAAAACGGCAGCACTCAACGTTAGGCTATAAATCACCAATGCAGTTTCTAAATAACTGGCTGATCACTCAACAAAAGGAAAAGCTGATAGCATAAAACTGTTTACCCATTGGAAGACGAAAAACAGGGGAAACCTCAATTTGGCAAAGGCCGACAAAAAAACTCTCTTTGCTTTGTATCCGAATAAATCTATATTTCATATGGTTATGAAAATTTCTTGATGTATCCATAAGGATAATTTATTGAGTACACCACGGTTTATAGTAAACTCTCAATTCACTTGTTAAAATTATTAACCTTTTACAAAATAAATCTGATTACATTATTAACTTAGGATCGTTCATGAATACCGAAGATTTTCGCCCAGAAAAAGAAGTCAAAATATTTTATCCACCGCAGCGCGTTTTAATGGGGCCAGGGCCGTCGGATACCCATCCGCGTGTGCTGAATGCCATGGCACGTCCCACATTAGGTCATCTTGATCCTGTTTTTACCGAGATGATGGAAGAAATAAAAGGTTTAATGCGCTATGCGTTTCAAACCAAGAATCGTATGACTTTCCCGGTTTCTGGACCTGGATCTGTAGGTATGGAAATGTGCTTTGTTAATATGATTGTGCCTGGCGATAAAGTTATTGTATGCCGCAATGGGGTTTTTGGCGGACGTATGATTGAAAACGTTGAGCGTCATGGTGGTGTCGCGATCGTAGTGGATGACAAGTGGGGTGAGCCGGTTGATCCGCAGAAAGTTGAAGATGCGCTTAAGAAGAATCCCGGTACTAAGATTGTCGCGTTTGTTCATGCCGAAACCTCGACGGGTGCTTCATCAGATGCCAAAACATTGTGTGAAATTGCGCGTAAATATGACTGTTTAACAATCGTAGATACGGTCACCTCTCTGGCTGGTACTCCGATTAAAGTGGACGAATGGGGAATCGATGCGATTTATTCCGGAAGTCAGAAATGTTTGTCTTGTCCACCTGGTTTGTCTCCGGTTAGTTTTTCCGAGCGTGTAACGGATTTGGTTAAAAATCGTAAGGAAAAAGTGCATAGCTGGTTTATGGATATCAGTTTGTTGCTGAATTACTGGGGATCGTCGACTCGTACTTATCATCACACGGCGCCCACCAATGCGCTCTATGCGCTGCATGAATCGCTATTGATGATAGCCGAAGAAGGACTGGAACATTCCTGGGCACGCCATCAGCGTAATCATCAAGCGTTGAAAGCTGGATTTACTACGCTGGGCATGAGTTATGTGGTGAAAGAAGAATATCGCCTGCCGCAACTGAACTCCGTTTTTGTACCTGCTGGTGTCGATGAAAAAGAAGTTCGTCGTCGTCTGCTAGATGACTATAACCTTGAGATCGGTGCCGGTTTAGGAGATTTCGCCGGGAAGGTCTGGCGTTTTGGCTTGATGGGTACATCAAGCAGAGTAGAGAATGTGATGTTTTGCCTAAATGCACTTGAAAGCGTTTTGTCTGATATGAGTATGAAGGTTGAGCGCGGCGCTGCTGCATCAGCGGCACATCAAAATTACGCCGCTAATCCCATGTTTTAAGGTTTCTTCAGGATTAATAGCAATTTAGTCATGCCACTTCCTTGTCGTGAATGATGAGAAAGTGGCACATGTTTTTTTATTGACCTGTCACGGATAATCCGGTCATTATGGGTTTGGATTTTCCCCTATCAGCGATAGCGGCACCATTGCTATCATTTGTCATCGCTTTTTTCTCAATTCGATGGTTGATAAAGAGCAAAACCGATTGGGTGCTGGATCATCCTAATTCACGTTCGCTGCATTCTGTACCTCTTCCCCGCATTGGTGGTTTAGGCTTATTACTGGGAGTGATCACTACATGGTTGTTTTTCTCAGTAGCAATACCTATTGCGATTTGGATAGGCATTGTCCTGTTAGTCGTCATATCATTTATTGATGATATTGAGAATTTGCCGGTTTGGTGCCGATTGCTGATGCACAGTATTGCTGCGGTAGTGTTCTCCGTTGTTCTTGTGCCGGATATTTACGGTTGGGCAATTGTATTGTGTGTCATTGTTGCGGTTATATGGATGTCCAATCTATATAACTTCATGGATGGTTCGGATGGTTTGGCGGGTGGCATGACAGTGATCGGATTTGGATACTATGGTTTATCCGCATACTTGGCAGAACATTATGATTTTGCTGTAATCAATTTTTCAGTAGCTGCCGCAGCATTGGCTTTCTTGCTGTACAATTTTTATCCGGCACGCATTTTTCTGGGAGATGCCGGTGCTGTTCCATTGGGATTCCTGGCAGTTACATTGGGAATACTCGGATGGATTGATAATTTATGGTCAATATGGTTACCGCTGCTGGTATTTTCACCTTTTATCGTGGATGCGACAGTAACACTGATAAAACGATTGTTGCACGGCAAGAATATCTGGCACGCACATCGCGAACACTACTATCAACGCATGGTACAGAGCGGTTTCGGTCATCGTAACACCGCGCTATCCAGCTATATATTGATGCTGGCTGTGGGGGGGAGCGCTGTATGGGCAAATAAACAGGATGCGGCAATGCAATGTTGGGTGGCAGCTGTTTGGGGTAGTATTTATTTGATATTAATGTTTATTTCTGACTGGAATCAGAAATATTATTCTAACCGAGGATAGCATGTTTGTAAGCAAATTTGGATCTCGTACATTTATTGCTTTCACTCATGATTTTGTTGCAGTTGCTGTAGCATGGTGGCTTGCCTATTTATTTTGCTTTAATTTTTCCCCTCCACCTCCTGCATTGGAATTATTATCGATAATTTTGCCGTGGATTGTGCTTATTCAAACTAGCTTTTTCTTATGGTTAGGGCTGTATCGGGGAGTATGGCGTTACGCCAGTTTACCCGATGTAAAAAGAATTTCAGTTGCAGTTATCACCGGTACAGTTACTGTATTATTGGTATTGTGGCTGCTTGGCCTGCTAGCGGATATTCCCGGCTCAGTCATCATGTTGGCGCCATTGCTGTTGTTATTGATTATGGGTGGCAGCCGTTTGATTTATCGTGCATGGAAAGAACACCGCTTGTATAGTCTGGAGAGCTATGAGGCAAAGCTGGTTTTGATCATCGGTGCGGGCAGCACGGCGATGAATTTAGTGAAGGAACTAACCAGAAGCCGTGAGTGGCATGTTGTGGGAATGCTGGATGATAATCCCAAAAAGCTGGGTACCCGTTTGCAAGGTGTGCGTGTGTTAGGTGTGATCAATGAATTACCGCAATGGGTACAAAAGTTGAATGTGGGGCATGTCATTATTGCGATACCTTCTGTACCTCATCGGATACACCGCTATACGCTGGAGATGTGTTCGGAAATCGGTGTGAAGGCGATGACCGTGCCATCTTACAAGGATTTGATCAGCGGTAAAACAACCGTGTCTAAGATTCGAGAGATAGAGTTGGATGACCTGCTGGGCAGAGCGCCTGTCGTTTTGGATAATGACGGCCTACATGATTTGCTAACGGAGAAAGTTGTCCTGGTAACCGGAGCGGGGGGGTCGATCGGCTCGGAATTATGTCGGCAGTTGATTGCCTTTGATCCTGGTCGTATTGTATTTCTTGAATTGAATGAACTTGCACTGTATAGCATTCAGGAAGAACTCTCGTTGCGTTTTCCTGAAAGTAAGATGTCTTTTGTCATTGGCGATATCAAAGATCATGCGCGGATAACACAAATATTCACTCAGTTCCAGCCTTCTGTAGTTTTTCATGCCGCCGCCTATAAACATGTACCGCTGATGGAACAGGAAAATGCATGCCAGGCTTTATTGAATAATGTTTTGGGTACTTATGTTGTAGCTCAAGTGGCGATAAGTTTTGGGGTGAAGAAGTTTGTGCTGATTTCAACGGATAAAGCGGTCAATCCGGTGAGTATTATGGGAGCGAGCAAACGATTGGCTGAGATGGTGTGCCAAGCTTTGCAGCAATCCATTTCAGAAAATGCAAAAACTGATCAAGCCATTCAATTGCATCCAACCTGTTTTGTGATGGTACGTTTTGGCAATGTGCTGGGAAGTACGGGTAGTGTCATTCCAAAATTTCGTGAACAGATTGCTAAAGGTGGTCCGATTACAATTACCCACCCAGAAATGACGCGCTATTTCATGTCTATCCCGGAGGCCGCGCAATTGGTTTTACAAGCTGGGCTGATGGGAGGTACAAAAGGGGGCGGGGAAATATTCGTACTGGATATGGGCGACCCGGTTAAGATTGTCGATCTTGCCAATGACCTGATCCATTTGTCGGGGTTGGGGGAAGAGGATATCCGTATTGTATTTAACGGGTTACGGCCTGGAGAAAAGTTGCACGAAGAATTGCTGGCGACCAGTGAAAATACTTTACCGACACCGCATGAAAAATTACGTATTGCGCAAGCGCGTCAGGTTGATGAGTACTGGTTATCTGATTTGATTACGTGGTTAAGTAAAGTCACTGTATTGAGTGATCAGGAAGTTCGAGATCAACTTGCAAAATGGGTGCCTGAATATACCAATAAGGGGCACTAATTGTACATTCGTCTGGGGATTGTTATATGCGAGGCGTAGATAATAAGAAGTTGATTTGGAGTGCATTGTATTAAATTAACAGACGGATATAATAGGATTTTCAAGTGAGCAGGAGTCTAGTTATGGTTAAATTAATTGATGTAACCGGGATTGGTCCCGTTGCAGCCAAGCTGTTATCCGAACACAAGATTAAGACGGTCGAGGCGCTGGCGTCAATCAGTCTGGCAGAATTGCAGAAAATACCGGGGTTTAGTGGCGATATACGTGCGTGCGCAGTCAAGAAAGCGGCAGCAGATTGCCTGCAAGGTAAAGTGACCAGTAAAGTAGTCAATCAATTGGCTGTTCCTGTCCGTAATCCACAAATAACCGCCAGTAAAGTTGTGAATCAAAAATCGACTGTAAAGGCGGCTGTAATCGATCCAGCTATAAATCAGGTTGGGGCCGATGAAAGTAAGAAGAAAGAAAAAATAAAAGATAAAGATAAGAAAAATAAAGATAAAGGTAAAAATAAGAAAAAGGGCAACAAGAAGAAAAGAAAAGAGAAAAAGAAGTCATAAATGAAATGTTCAGGCAAACGGAAACTGTGTCGGCATTCTTATAATTCTTTGGGTCGGATCAGGTATTGCAGATGTGCATGACGGGGTTTTGCAACGATGGCAGTACGGCCATAATCAAGTACAGCAACTGCGGCAGTCGTCAACAACTTACCATTACTGTCAATGGGGGGCGGATCTCTGGATAAATAGCAAAGTAATTGGTCAAGACAGGGATTATGGCCAATGATCAGGAGCGTATGTGTATTTTTGCTATGCTGATTGATAATAAAGATCAGGTTATCCAATGATGCATTATAGATTCCTGTTTCAAAAAATATATTATGCTGAGGTATGCTTAGTTTCTGTGCTATCAACTGGCAAGTTTGTTTTGTCCGTAGCGCCGGTGAACAAACGATTCGATCAATGCGATATTGATTGTGCTTCAGCCACTCCCCCATCTGCTTCGCAGCTTTTCTTCCACGTGCTGTCAGGGGGCGATCGAAATCCGATTTATTTTCTACAGACCAATCTGATTTAGCATGACGCATGATGATCAACTGATGTTTCTGCATAAATCTTGTGATAAAACTTATTCATCACTTTATATATTATCATTCTTATGACACCAAACATGGACGAATCCTACGCCGCTGTCGATTTAGGCTCAAACAGTTTTCACATGATTGTTGCCAATTGGGTGGACGGTCATCTGCAGATCATCGATCGTATGAAAGAGATGGTCAGACTGGCTTCAGGGCTGAATGACAAGCAGGAGCTGTCGAAGGAATCCATGCAACAAGCGCTGGAATGTTTGCAGCGATTCGGTCAACGTATTAAGGAAATCCCTCGTGTGAATGTGCGTGCTGTCGGTACCAATACGTTGCGTCAGGCGAGAAATGGCGGGGTGTTCTTGTCACAGGCGCACCATGCGCTGGGTCATCCGATAGAAATCATCGCCGGGCGCGAAGAGGCAAGACTTATTTACTCCGGCGTGGCACACAGTTTATACGATGAAGCCAATAAACGCTTGGTTATTGATATTGGCGGCGGTAGTACGGAGTTAATTATCGGCCGTGGTTTTGACACTTACTATACCGAAAGCCTGTATATGGGGTGTGTCAATATGGGGCAGCGTTTTTTCGAGGACGGCAAGATAAAAGCCAAGAAAATGCGCAAGGCAGTATTGTTTGCGATGCAGGAATTGGAATCGCTTGAAACAACGTATAAGAAAATGGGTTGGGACCATGCATTGGGATCTTCCGGCACTATTATGACCATACGGGATGTGGTGCAAGCGCAAGGTTGGTGTGATTCCGGCATCACCGCTTCAGCATTGACGCAATTATTGGAAGCACTGACTGCTATCGGCGATAGTGCGTTGCTCAACTTTGCGGGTTTATCCGAGCGGAGAAAACCTGTATTTGCTAGTGGTGTGGCCATATTGTATGGTGTTTTTGAAGCCCTCAATCTGGAAAGGATGGATGTATCCGAAGGCGCATTACGCGAAGGTCTGTTATATGACCTGATTGGCCGGGTGCATGATGAGGATATCAGAGACAAGACCATCATGGCGGTAGTGCAAAGATACAGTGTCGATATGGAGCAGGCAAACCGGGTCAAGGATACGGCGGAAAACTTTTTTCATCAGATAAAAAGAAATTGGGAACTGGATGAGAAAATGGATTTGAAATTGCTGTCGTGGGGCGCTTTAATTCACGAAATCGGCTTATCGGTTGCGCATAACCAATATCACCGGCATGGTGCTTATTTGACTGCCAATTCCGATCTGGCAGGGTTTTCTCGTCAGGAGCAAATCAATTTGGCGATGCTGGTTCGAAGCCATCGCCGCAAATTTCCATTGGAAGAATTCGAGTCAATTGCCTATTCAGTGAAGGGGTCTGTTACTAGACTTTGTGTTTTGTTAAGACTGGCAGTCGTGCTGCACAGAAGCCGATCCAATAGCAGTTTGCCGGAAATGCGGATCAGCGTGAACAAGAATAGAGTTGATCTGGATTTTCCGCCAGGCTGGTTGGATAAGCACCCTTTAACATTCGTTGATCTCAGTACTGAACAAGGTTTTCTGCAGGCTGCGGATATTAAATTGCTATTTACATGAACATGAAGCGCTGAATCCGGAAGAATTAAGATGCGCTATTGATTTGAGTACCCTTTAACTTGTTTGGGTCAATAGAACCGGGAGTTTTACTAGGATCTGTGATACTTCAAAAATAGGTACTCAAGAGCAATCGACTGCAATCACGGTGGTAAATTATATGCACTGTTACATAAAATATTCTTAAGACAGATCGCAATAATGTTCCAGCAGAAGTTGTTGCGCCGAACGCGGTTTAGAGGTGCCGGGCTTCAGGCGCTTATATGAACCATCGCTTTGCAGTAACCAGGCTTGCGTGTTATCTGAAAGATAGCTTAACAATCCATGATCGATGACGGTGTCACTGGTGCGTTTTTCTTCAATAGGGAAACACACTTCGACCCGGTGATGTAAATTCCGTGTCATCCAATCCGCGCTGGAACAAAATACCAACTCTTCACCGCCGTTATGGAAATAATAAACACGGGTATGTTCCAGAAAACGGCCAACAATGGAACGTACACTGATATTCTCCGAAACATCCTTAATTCCCGGGCGTAGGCAGCATATGCCACGAATGATCAGGTCGATTTTGACACCGGCCTGTGAAGCCTTATACAGCGCGGCGATGATCTCCGGATCAACCAGCGCGTTCATCTTGGCGATAATCCAGGCTTTTTTTCCTTCATTCGCAGCACTGATTTCTTTTTCGATATAGTTGAGTATGCCTTTATGCAGCGTGAAAGGGGATTGCAGCAGTTTTTTCAATTTTCCTGCGCGACCCAAGCCGGTCAGTTGATGAAACAGTTTGTTAACATCCTCGCCGATTGCCTTATCACAGCTCAGTAAACCATAATCTGTATATAAACGCGCAGTTCGTGCGTGGTAATTGCCAGTTCCCAGATGCACATAGCGGCGTAAGGTGCGGCCTTCTCGTCTGACCACCAGGATCATTTTGGCGTGGGTTTTATAATTGACCACGCCATATACTACATGTGCTCCAGCTTGCTGTAATTCACTGGCCAGTTCGATATTGGCTTCTTCATCGAATCTTGCCCGTAATTCAATCACCACGGTGACTTCCTTGCCGGCACGCGCTGCGATTTTTAATATTTCGACGACTGCGGAATCAACGCCAGTGCGATAAAGCGTCTGTTTGATGGATAACACATCAGGGTCGGCTGCTGCCTGGCGCAGAAAATCGATAACGGGTGCAAACGATTGAAACGGGTGATATAACAGGATGTCGCCATTATGCAGCGCATCAAAAATATTGGTGTTTTTGAGCAAGCGCTTGGGTATGTCAGGCGTGAATCCGGCAAATTTCAGTTCCGGGCGATCGACCAGGTCACAGATGGCGAGTAGGCGCCCCAGATTGACAGGGCCTGCTACCTGGTACAGATCATTTTGCTGTAATCCAAATTTTTGTAACAGAAACCGGCTCAAACTGTCCGGACAATTGTCTGCAACTTCCAGGCGCACGGCATCGCTGAATCTGCGCGAAGGCAGTTCGCCTTCCAGGGCACGTAACAGATCATCAATTTCTTCATCGTCAATTAACAAGTCACTATCGCGTGTGACTTTGAATTGATAACAACCGATCACATTCATGCCGGGAAACAGATCGCCCACATGTGCATGGATAATGGATGAAAGCATGACAAAATCATGATTGCCATCACTATATTTTGCGGGAATCTGGATGATTCTGGGTAATGAACGGGGCGCCTGTACGATGGCCAATCCTGAGTCTCGCCCAAAAGCGTCTTTTCCGTCCAGTGATATGATGAAATACAGGTTTTTGTTCAACACCCTGGGAAAGGGGTGGACCGGATCCAGGCCAATCGGACTCAGGACTGGTAATACTTCATCCTTAAAGTAGCGATGTATCCAGCGGCTGGATTGAAGTTTCCATTGCGAGCGGCGCAGTAATCTTATTTTATCCTTGGTCAGCGCGGGTATGATCATGTCATTCCAGACACTGTATTGTTCCTCGACAAACTGATGGGCTGTTTCACTGACACGCGACAGTACTTCCGCCGGAGACAAATTGTCCGCTCCTGTTTGTATCGAACTGTACTTGACTTGCTGCTTCAAACCGGCCACGCGTATTTCAAAGAACTCATCCAGGTTGGTGCTGGCAATGCACAAAAAACGTAATCTTTCCAGCAACGGCAAGCTTTCATCTTTTGCTTGTTCAATGACACGCCGGTTGAATTCGAGAAGACTAAGCTCGCGATTGATATACAGCGTGGGGTTCTTGAGATCGACGATATCCATCAATGATGGTTTGGGTGGATTGGTATGAGTTGACGACGAGTCCATCTTTGTTAAGAAAATTGGCTGTGAAAATATGAAATATGCTTAATTCTAGCGTAGTTTACTGTCTGGGCGACTTCTTTTTACAGTATGGAAAAGTATTCAGTGATGTCGCCAGCTATGGTGATGTGGCATTGATCTCCCGGCATCTTGGATTTCAAGAGAAGCTTGCTATTCGCGATGGTGCGGGAAGAAAACACTCTGTGGGCATTTAATTTCTCTTTGGGTGGGTTCCTCGCCCTTGTGGTGGGCTTTATTCCTGGCAAATTTTACATCTTGTGCATTTTCCATCTACCTCAGAACCCACTCGTTATGATTTAAAATACTCAGTGCAATTTGGCTAAATCGTTTTGCGAATAAATCTGCAAATCCTTCACGGGCGGTATAATCAACCAATGTTTCTGCTTTAATTATCTCGCGCGCTACAAATTCAGCACTTCCCATTTCATCGGCAAGCCCGAGATCAATACTCTTCTGTCCGGTCCATACAATACCGCTGAATATTTCCGGTGCATCCTTCAAGCGCTCGCCTCTACCTTGTTGCACCACATGGATAAATTGTTCATGGATCTCTTTTAATAATGTTTGGGCATGATCTTTTTGAACAGGGTCGAGCGGTGTGAACGGATCAAGAAAACCTTTATTCTCACCAGATGTGAGTAAGCGTCTTTCAACACCCAGTTTCTCCAAAGTGCCAGTAAAACCAAAACCGTCCATCAGTACACCAATTGAGCCGATTAAGCTCGCTTTATCAACAAAAATTTTATCTGCTGCTGCTGCTACATAATAGCCACCGGAAGCACAGATATCTCCAATCACCGCATAAAGGGGTACTTCAGGATATTTATCCCGTAGTCTTTTTATTTCATCATAGATATAACCAGCCTGAACGGGACTTCCTCCAGGGCTATTAATTCGCAATATCACCCCTTTGGTATTTTTGTCTTTGAATGCAGATTGCAGGCTAGCATTGATTTTATCAGCTGCGCTAACACTGTCCGCAGTTATTACGCCTTTCAAATCAATGAGTGCGGTATGCTTATTAGTGATATCGGTTATCCGTACTTTTCCATCTTCTAGCCAGCCTAATGCAACAAATAGTAATACAAAAAGATAAAGAAAAGTCAGAGACTTAAAGAATATTCCCCATCTACGGGCACGACGCTGTTCTCGTAAAGAAGCTAACGTAATATTCTCCAACAAATTCCTCTCCCAATTTTCCTTCTTTACCTCTGGTTCATTCATCGGTATATGCTCATAAGTAAGAAATATAAACTAGCTATTATAGTTGCTATTAACAAAGAATATGGAATTATAAGCAGGTAATACTGCAAGAGTAGGCATTAGCAGTCAATTATTTAACGTAATCCGCTGAGAAAGAACTGCATATTGCAATCATTCTCGCATCAGAAAAACGAAATTCATTTACTTTCGTATCGAATTTACTGCTCTCAGTAATTGAACTTGCGATTCCCCGTGGTCTTGCCACGGGGTTGTTTATTTATTCAATATTCTGTTAATGCCACTTATTAGTTAATTTTCGTCTGTGTCAATCGCTATGCGCTGTACCGAACAGACTGACATAAATAACCACGGCACCATCAAGATTCGCATAAACTGAATATAAGGAGAATCAGATGATTCCAAGAAAAAACTTAGCGACAGCGTTTATTATGAATGCGGTGGGTATGCTTGGTAGTTTTACTGCATTAGCTGGTTCGACACCAGATGCACTGAATAAAACGAAGAATAATGATGCGATACAAAAATCACAATCCGATTCTGTAACTAGAAATCCCGCCCTAGTTAATCCCGACAATTCCTCGGGAAAACTTACGGGGCCAAGATATTAACTGGCGATTCCCTGCAACTATGTACACAGCGTACGTCCGCCTAGGCAGATAAGTATGCGAGCATAGGAGATGGGTAGTCATGCAATAGGATTAAGTGGCATAACATGTCGTAACGCGGATGTTTACATATGTTCATTTTATTGTTGTTGCTGGAACTAATTAATTTGCCATCAAGTCTCAGGAAAGCAGTATCATCAGAGGCAGCAGCGAGTTCTGTAGGTACTTGTTGGGATGCGGCGGAAGAGGTTGCATACCGAAAATGGCAGATTTACAGGATTTGCTGCATGTCTGTGAAGTTCAGGGTAAAATAAACACCCTTTTATAATTTTAATAAGGAAGAGAAAAATATGAAAAAAGTTTTAATTGGAACAATTGCTGCATCAGCTTTATTATTAACAGGTGTTGTACATGCGAGCGCAGATCTTGCAAAAAATAGTGGTTGTTTAAACTGCCACACTGTTGAGACCAAGCTAGTTGGACCAGCGTTGAAAGAGATCGCTGCTAAATATGCAGATCAAGCTGATGCTTCTGCATACTTAACAGATAAAATTATTAAAGGAAGCACTGGTACTTGGGGTCCAATTCCAATGCCGCCAAAAGGTGGCAGCGCAACCTTGACAGATGCAGATGCCAAAGTGTTAGCAGATTTTATCCTGACACTGAAGTAAGTCGTTCTGGTTACAGAGAAGCCGACGCGTAACAACGTCGGCTTTTTATTTGCATAAAATTTATTTATAAGCAGTATGTTGTGCATCGGTCGGAGGAAAAATGAGGACTCGTATCAAGTGGAAAGGCAATGTCAGTTTTTTGGCCGAATCAGGGAGTGGTCATTCGGTATTGATGGATGGTGCCCCGGAAGCGGGTGGGCAGAATCTCGGGCCGCGTCCGATGGAGATGCTGTTGATGGGATTAGGCGGTTGTACTACATTTGATGTGGTATTGATTCTGAAAAAAAGCCGCCAGGATATTACGGATTGTGTGGTGGAGATTGAGGCGGAGCGTGCCACTGTCGATCCGAAGGTATTTACGCATATTCATTTGCACTTTATTATCACTGGAAACAATTTGAATTCGCAGCAGGTAGAACGTGCCATCCATCTGTCTGCAGAAAAATATTGCTCCGCATCAATTATGCTGAAGAATACCGTGAAAATAACGCATGATTTTGAGATTGTTAATGTGTGATCATGAGTTTTGAAAGCCCGGGAAGGGAATACGTTCTATTTCTTGCATCTTATGAATTTTTCTGCATCAAGGAACGATGCACTGATCCGCTGAAAGCGTACGAATCAGTGCAAAAGAAATAAGGCTGAGCGAAATTTTTTCAGAGATTGCTTAAGAATCGAAGTTGTTCTTAGCAAAACAAAAATGGATCTGAGAAACATGATCCAAGTGTTTGTGATCTTAAAAGAAATAGTTTGAACTTGATGAAAGTAAATATTGCTTTTAACGAGCTGTTAAAGGATGTTCTTCTTTTTTCTCTTCTGTTGATTTTTCAGTACTGCCATCATCGGCCAATTTGCTGCCGACATAACTTCCAACTGCGCCACCTACCAAAGCTGGCATAACCGATTGCAGGAGTGATGGATTCTGAGTGGGTGCATTAGCTGCTGCGTTTGAACCGGCTGCCGATGCTTGCGTTGGTGCAGGCTGATTCGGTGTGTCAGTTTTCTTTGGTTGTGTAACTGCAGATTTGGAGCTCAGTGTGCCTTTTGATGCGCTGCTCTTAGCTTTTTTTGCATAAAGATTACTGGAAAACATCATGGAAACCAAAACGACAAAAAGTATTTTTCTCATATTTATTAAACCTATATAAGTCAGTTCAGATAAAAGTTACAGAACCATTGTTATCAATCTAAAAATTCTAAATCTAGTTAAAAGACACATTTTTCAATCATCAAGAACATTACTATCGTTTTTTACCATTCGAGATATGGTCACTGTTATCAAAGGTAGGCTACGGAGCGCGCCGCAATTGTGAAAATATTTCCAGGTCGTGTCAATAGCGTTGAAAATTCCCAGTGTGTAGATCGGATTAAATGAGAGGAAAGTCCAATGAGCTTTTGGCCGAAGCATATGAGAACGAAACAAAGTGGCTTACTCATCATATTTCCGCAAAATTAACGCATGAAAAAGCTGGGCAATGTTTCGTTTATTAGTATCCTACGCACATCTTGCATGCCTTGCGGCAGTTTATTTGTTATAACAATCCCGATTCATGTGCTTGCTGGTCAGCATGGTAACTGGAGCGTACCATGGGTCCGCAAGCGGCATGACTAAAACCCATTTCGAATGCGGCTTGTTCAAAACCTTTGAAATTTTCCGGTGTGACATAACGCATGACCGGCAGATGACCGATACTGGGCTGTAAATATTGGCCAATCGTCAGCATTTCTACATTGTGCGTACGTAAATCGTGCAGTACCTCCATAATTTCCTCATCCGTTTCACCCAATCCAAGCATGAGGCCTGATTTAGTCGGGATATGCGGGAAATCGGCTTTAAAGTCTTTCAGCAGTTTTAGCGAGTTTGCATAATCAGCGCCGGGGCGGCATTGCTTGTACAGTCTGGGCACAGTTTCAAGGTTATGGTTTAAAACATCGGGTGGGCAAGCGGCGAGTTTTTCTAATGCCACTTCAAGGCGGCCCCTGAAATCCGGCACCAATGTTTCGATTTTTGTGTGCGGAGAATGTTCGCGTATTTCCCGGATGCAATCGGCAAAGTGTTGCGCACCGCCGTCACGCAGATCATCGCGATCAACGCTGGTGATCACGACATATTTCAGTTTCATGGCAGCAATCGATTGCGCCAAATGCAACGGTTCCTCGGCATCCGGTGGTTTGGGTCTGCCATGGGCGACATCGCAAAACGGGCAGCGGCGCGTGCATAAATCGCCCAAAATCATAAAGGTAGCGGTCCCTTTGCCGAAACATTCGCCAATGTTGGGGCAGGAAGCTTCTTCACAGACCGTATGCAGTTTATGTTCACGTAACAGTCGCTTGACTTCATAAAAATGTTCACTGTTGGACGAGCGTACACGAATCCAAGAGGGTTTGCGCAATAAATCACTGCGTGATTGCGGAGTTACTTTAATCGGATTGCGTGCCGTTTTGTCAGCACCTTTTTGGCGGGTATCAATGGTCATAATGGTAACCGGATGTTCCTTTGAGAAGTTTTTTTTGTAATTGGTGAGCCAGCTTGGCACTTAGAATTTCCAATCCATCGGTAATGCCTAAGTCTTTGGCCTGTGTGACTCGCAAGCCTTGATAACCGCAGGGATTAATGTAAGAGAAAGGCGTTAAATCCATATCCACATTGAGTGCGATACCGTGGTAGCAGAAATTTTTCTTTATTTTTAGCCCCAGAGCAGCGATCTTGGCATTGTCGACGTAGACACCCGGTGCTTCAATACGTCCAATCGCTTTAATATGATAATCTTTCAGTAAATCTATCACGGCGTTTTCCATGCTTCGGACCAATTCCCGCACCCCGAGCTTTAACCGGCGTATATCCAATAGTAAATATGCAATGGATTGACCCGGTCCATGGTAGGTAATTTGACCGCCGCGGTCCGTTCTGATCAAATCAATACCATGGTTATGCAACAGATGCTCGGGTTTTCCCGCAATACCTTGAGTAAAAACGGGTGGGTGCTGTAATAGCCAAATTTCATCGCAAGTTTTTGCAGTTCGCATATGTGTAAAATCCTTCATTGCTTGCCAAGTCGCCTGATAATCGGCTAACCCCATGGTTCTAACGATAAATGAGGAATGATTTTGCAACATGATCAATCACAGCACCACGGATACCATCGGATGCTGTGATAATGCCTGATACAAGGCATCCAGTTGTGCTCGGGAAGTGGCGCGGATGGTACAGGTGATACTTAAATAAGTGCCTTGTTTGCTGGTTTTGACGGCCATGGTTGCGGTATCAAAATCAGGCGCATGATATTTGACGATCGCCAGTGTTGTTTGCGTAAAATCCTGTTGTGCCTTGCCCATAATCTTGATTGGAAAGTCGCAGGGATATTCAATTAAAGAGGGTTGCTCTGTCATATGTGGAATTACAAGTCGCCTGAATTCAAATATTCCGGAAAAGGATTCTTTTACAAGTTTGCGGTATCCGGAGAGTGGCCGCGCATGCGTGTGGCTTTATATTGCTGATAGAGTGCATGCAAGCGAGTGAACATGTCCCCTGGTTTTCCATTTTCCACTGGTTTGTTATCCAACGATGTGATCGGCATAATTTCTTTGGTGGACGATGTCAGTAAAATTTCATCCGCTGTGCGTACTTCTATTTCCGCTATTTCTCGGACTTCATGTGCGATCCGGTTGGTTGCCGCCAGTTCAAGAACGACGTCATAAGTGATGCCGGGTAGCATCAGATGGCTCTTCGGAGGCGCTAATAAGGTATTGTCTTTAATAATAAAGATATTGCTGGCAGCACCTTCGGTTAAGAATCCGTCCCGGATGAGAATCGTTTCAATAGCATGCACGTCCACAGCCATTTGCCGCAGCAATACATTGGGCAACAATGAAATGGCTTTGACGTCGCAGCGGATCCAGCGATTATCAAGAGCGGTAATAGCGGATGCGCCATTGACTAGCAATTCTGCCGGTGGCGGCAGTAGTGGATTGCTCATGATAAAGACGGTGGGCGGAACGTTAGGGAACGCATGATCCCGTTTGGCGACACCTCGTGTGATGTGCAGATAGAGATACTGATCTTCCCCGTCATTTTTTGCGATGACTTGTTCGAGCAGATGATTCCAGTCTGCATTATTGTGTGGATTTTTCAGACGGATTCCATCCAGACTATGTTGCAATCGATCGAGATGTTCAGCGAGACGGAATGGTTTGCGGGAATAGACGGGAATGACTTCATACACGCCATCGCCAAAAATAAAACCACGATCCAAAATAGGAATGCATGCTTCCTCAATGGGCATAAATTTACCGTTCAGATATATCATGCGAGCCTTTTTATGGTGTGAGTGGATTCAAGGGTCTTTAAAAATTCAAAATTCTAAACAAGACGAATAACGAAGTGTTGTAATGAAATTTGGATTTTTAGTTAAAGAGTAATTTTACACTATCCCATGCACGACCGAAAACATTGGTTGTTTCAACTTTCTCCAAGGCGATTAATGGATAAGTTTCTATGGTTTTGTCATCGAGTGTGAATCTTACGGTGCCTACTTCTTGCCCCAGATGGACGGGCGCGATCAAAGGTTGTTTATATTCCATGGTGGCCTTCAGTTTGTCACCTTGGCCTTTAGGAAGCGTAAAGTAAACATCGCGATCAAAACCGGCCTTCAGTTCATTCTGAGTGCCTTTCCATAAATGAATCGTGGTCAGTGAGTCGTTCTTTTTATATAAATGCAGGGTATCGTAAGACTGAAAGCCGTAATTGAGTAATCGCTGGCTTTCAACACTACGTGCATGTGCTGATTTGGCACCGATTACCACCGATATGAGGCGTCTTTTATCGCGTATCGCCGATGTGATCAAGCAATAGCCGGCATTTTTTGTCCATCCTGTTTTCATGCCATCTACATGCGGATCAAGCCATAACAGCCGATTTCTGTTGGGCTGTGTAATATTGTTATAGGTGTATTCTTTTTGTGAGTACAGCGGATAAAATTCAGGAAAATCCCGGATGATGGCGGTTGCCAGCAGTGTTAGATCATGTGCGGTCGTATAGTGCTCCGGGTCAGGCAATCCGGTTGAATTGGTGAAATGCGTATTTTTCATTCCCAAGCGGATAGCTTCTTTATTCATCAGCTCGGAAAAACTGGCTTCCGAGCCGGCAATGACTTCGGCCAGAGCGATGCAGGCATCATTGCCCGATTGAACGATCATGCCTCGAATCAATTCATCCACAGTCACCTGTTTTTTAGGTTCGATAAACATGCGGGAACCGATCATTTTCCAGGCGCTATCGGATACGGGTACCACTTGATCCAGTGCGAGGCGATTTTGCTTCAAAGCTGAGAACACCACATAAGCGGTCATTAGCTTGGTGAGGGAAGCAGGTTCAATACGCTCATGCGCATTTTCCCCCGCCAATATTTGCCCACTTTGAAAATCTGAGAGCAAATAAGCTTTAGCTGCTATGGATATGTTCTGCTGCTGGGCAAATACCGAAGAGACAACGAGACACAATAGCAATGATAAGAATAAATGCTTCATAGGAATTTGCGAAAAATAAACATTATATCCTGCCCTAAGTGAATCTAAAACCTTCGTTTTTGACGTAACCATTAAATCAAGTACTTGCTGAGGATCGATCAATGATACCCATGTGAAACCCCAGCTTACCTTGATTGCGTTCTCGAAAGTAATGCTTCAAGGGATCATGGATAACCCGGAATGCCATTTCTTCCCAGGGAATCTCGCTTTCGGACATGAGCTCGACTTCCAGGCTTTCAATACCAGGTTTGAAGTCAAGATCAAGCAGCCGAGCGCGAAATAATAGATAAACCTGACTGATATGAGGAAGGCTGTATATCGCATACAAGTTACCGATTTCTACCCTGGCATTGGCCTCTTCCAGGGTTTCACGGGCTGCAGCTTGCGCCAGTGTCTCATTATTTTCCATAAAGCCGGCGGGTAAAGTCCACCAGCCAAGGCGGGGTTCTATGGCGCGACGGCATAATAGAATTTTATCTTCCCACTCAGGGATACAGCCTACAACCATCTTAGGGTTTTGGTAATGGATGACATGACATGTGGTGCATACATACCGTGGCAGAGAATCTCCTTCAGGGATCAGCAATTCAACAGTGGCGCTACAATTACTACAGTATTTCATACGGAATCCTCAAATTCATTGGATGAGTTTCAGTGCTGGGTGACGGTAAAATTCCTCGTGGCTAAACGGTTGCCGGATTCATCCATTAATTCAACACGCCAGGCCCCCAGTCTTTGATGATCCAATTGTTTGCTGGCGTTAGTTCGCCAATTGTTATTATGGATTTCCAGGAATAATTGTGAATCCAGTTTATTGTCGTGGTACCACAAAATGCTGACTTTTTCCCCCTGCAAATCCTTTAAATGCAGATAAAAGTAAATCGGCTTGGACTCACCTTGCCGCAATTGTACCGCGTCGATTACATCCACGGGTTCACGTGCTCTGATATCATGACTTAACTGCGCTCTGAGCACCTGGGAGTGATCCGATGTTTTTTGAGGTTCTGGAGATACTGCTGTCTCAGGTTTTTTAGGTTTGTTGCGCGGTGTTACAACTGGTTTATGAATGACCTTAGCGGGTTTCCGTTCTGCTTTGGGTATAGGTATTGGTTCAATCGGGCGAATTATTTCTGTAAGCTGAGTGGAATCCCTGGGTTGTGTCGTGTTTGGAAAATTATTGTGCTCAGATAAAGATTTACTGGGTTGATTTTCGATAGCTGCATTTTTTGTTTCAGGTTTTAGTGCAACTTTCTCCCCTGGAATTTCATTTTCCTGTGTGGAAATAGTCTGATCAATGACTGGTGCAGTTTCGTTTAACGCAACTTCGCGCTGATCAGTTCCGAAGAAGAAGTAACCGATCAAAGCAAGAACGGATAGCAAAAGCAGTACAGCGATGGAGATTTTTCTCCAGTCCAGCGATTCTTCATAGACGATCTCCGGTTCCGGCAAATCGGGATAAATCTGTTCTATGGCTTGCTGCGGTTGTTGGATTTGAATGCGGATTTTTAATTTATTGTTGTCGTTCATAAAAGAATGTCTCAAGACATATCCATGTCTGCAAGTTGGTTTCCGGGTTTATGTTCAGTATAAAGGATTTTTTAGAAATAACAGCACCACGTGTTGTTAACATTCACCACAGATTTTGTTTTAGACGACGGAAAAAATGCAGTAAGCTATCTGTTAGTAAATCACATCGGTTTTGGCATGAATCGGAATATCCCATCAGTTGGTAGTGAAAATTTGATAGCTGTGCATGATTAGCCAATCGCTGCACCTTGTAAAGTATGAATGAAACCATTGAGAAAATAAAACTGCATGTGCAGGTGTTACGTACAGAAATTGAATTACATAATTATCGCTATTATGTGCAGGACAATCCAACCATTCCCGATGCCGAGTACGATCAGCTGTTTCGTGAATTGCAACATATCGAGCAGGATTATCCGCAATTAATTACCGCGGATTCCCCGACGCAACGTGTTGGCGCTACACCGCTCAAAGCATTCCCACAAGTCACGCATCGCATATCGATGCTGTCGTTAAGCAATGCATTCGATGATGCGGAAGTGGCAGCGTTTGATCGGCGTGTCCGTGAAGGATTGTCTGTGGATTGTGTGGAATATGCGGTGGAACCAAAGTTCGATGGACTGGCAGTCAGTCTATGTTATGAAAACGGAATTCTGAAAACCGGTGCGACGCGTGGTGATGGCAATACCGGTGAAGACATTACGCTGAATTTGAAGACAATTAAGTCGATCCCACTGTCGTTGCCGGTAGAAAATCCGCCGCCATTGTTGGAAGTGAGAGGCGAGGTATTGATGTTGAAGGCGGATTTTCTAGCATTGAATCAACGCCAATTGGCTAAGGGTGAAAAAGAGTTTGCTAATCCGCGTAACGCCGCGGCAGGATCGTTGCGTCAACTCGATCCCGGTATAACCGCAAGCCGGCATTTGACTTTTTTTGCCTACGGCGTCGGACAATATGACGATCCGCACCTACCGCAAGACAGGCACAGCGATGTGTTGAAGTACCTGACCACACTACATTTTCCAGTAGCTAAAGAATGTCAGATAGTCACAGGATTACAGGCATTACTGGATTGTTATCGGACAATCGGTATGCAGCGGGAGGATTTGCCATATGCGATCGATGGTGTGGTGTATAAAGTCAATTCCTTACCACAGCAGGAAAAACTGGGCTTTGTGTCGCGCGCACCACGTTTTGCCATAGCGCATAAGTTTCCGGCACAGGAAGCGGTCACGCAATTGCTTGATATTCATGTGCAGGTGGGCAGAACCGGTGCTTTGACGCCTGTTGCGCGCTTAAAGCCGGTATTTGTCGGTGGTGTGACCGTGACTAGCGCCACATTGCATAACGCCGATGAAGTTGAACGTAAGGATGTGCGCATTGGCGATACCGTCATCGTGCGCCGCGCGGGTGATGTGATTCCGGAAGTGGTGTCGGTCATTCTGGAAAAGCGCCCGGTTGACGCGCGAGTTTTTGTGATGCCGTTGCACTGTCCGGTGTGTGGCGCCAAGGCCGTGCGGCTTGCGGAAGAGGCGAGGTCACGCTGTACAGGTGGATTATTCTGCCCGGCGCAGCGCAAACAGGCGATTTTGCATTTTGCTTCGCGTCGTGCGCTGGATATTGAAGGATTGGGAGATAAACTGATCGATCAAATGGTGGATCATGCCATGGTGCGCACACCGGCGGATCTGTATCAATTGGGATTAACCGCGCTGGCGAATTTGGAACGCATGGCGGACAAATCCGCTAATAATATTCTGCATGCAATTGAGAAGAGTAAGCACACCACACTGGCGAGATTGATCTATGCCTTGGGTATCCGTAATGTCGGAGAAGCGACGGCTAAAGAATTGGCTGCTTACTTTGGGAATTTGGATCGACTGCTCGCAGCGGATAGCGAACATTTGCAGCAAATTCCGGATATCGGTCCCGTGGTTGCACAGAGCATCGTGGATTTTTTTGCCGAAACGCATAACTGTGAAGTGATTGAACAGCTTCGTGCCAGCGGCGTGCATTGGAATGAGCACGCAGGAAAATCCGCATTAACCAGCGTGGCGCCATTGCATGGCAAAACATTCGTGCTGACAGGAACACTACCCAATCTGAATCGGGAAGAAGCCAAGGAAAAAATCGAAGCACTGGGCGGCAAAGTGAGCGGCAGTGTTTCCAAGAAAACTGATTACGTGGTCGTGGGTGCCGATCCTGGCAGTAAATATGACAAGGCGCTGAGTTTAGGCATTGCTGTACTTGATGAAGCAGGACTGCTGGAATTATTACAATAATATTTGATTCTTATGCTGACCTATCAACAAGTGCAACAGACTCTGGATACGGCTGATCTGATTTACTCAGAGCAGATCGTAGCGCAAACAGTACAACGCATGGCAGTAGATATCACGCAGGTTTTATCGCATCGGCAACCCTTGGTTTTATGTGTGATGGGCGGCGCAGTGGTATTTACCGGACAATTGTTGCCACAACTGCGGTTTCCGCTGGATTTTGATTATCTGCATTTGACGCGCTACGACAAAAAAATGACGGGTGGTAAAATTCACTGGCAGGCGGAACCGAAAGAAGATCTGCGAGACCGGGTTGTTCTAGTGCTGGATGACATTCTGGATGAAGGAATTACTTTGTCTGCCATTCGTGACAAAGTATTGGAAAATGGTGCGAAAGCATTTTATAGTGCGGTGTTTGCGGAAAAAGCAACGGGAAGGCTCAAACCATTCAAAGCTGATTTTGTCGGACTAACGGTACCTGATCGCTATGTGTTTGGTTTTGGCATGGATATTCACGGTGCCTGGCGGAATTTGCCGGCTATTTATGCAGTAAAAGATTGAATCTGGAAACGAGAAAATAATGCTTGCAATCATTGGCGGCAGTGGCATGACGCAATTATCCTGCCTGGAAATATCACGCCGGCAAATCATACGCACGCCGTATGGCGAACCTTCCGGACCGTTGACGTTCGGTAAAATCAGGGATCAGGATATCGTTTTTCTGGCGCGGCACGGCCACGGTCACACCATACCGCCGCATGCCATCAATTACCGTGCGAATTTATGGGCGCTGCATTCGCTGAAACCGTCCCATGTCATCGCCGTAGCCTCGGTGGGCGGCATTCGATCCGATTTGGCGCCGGGCCGACTAGTGGTTCCGAATCAGATTATCGATTACACCTACGGACGTAGTTTCACCTATTTTGACAGCACGGAAGAACGCGTGACGCATGTTGATTTTACATTGCCTTATAGTCAGCAAACCCGTGCGTTATTGTTACAAGGCGCAAAAAATGCCCATACGGAAATTATCGATGGCGGAGTTTATGCCGCGACACAGGGACCCCGGCTTGAAACGACCGCTGAAATCAATCGGCTGGAGCGAGATGGTGCGGACATGGTGGGCATGACCGGCATGCCGGAGACTGCGCTGGCCAGGGAACTGGGATTAAATTATGCCACCATTGCCGTAATCGCCAATTATGCCGCCGGACGCGGCACTAACGTGAATGGCATTCCGCTCAAGGAGATTTACGCGGTGCTGGAACAGGCGATGGTGGGTGTCAGAAACATATTGGAACATGTGGTGAGCTGCTATGGCGATTAAACCGGTACTAAGAATGGGCGATCCTGTATTGCTCGAAGTCGCTAAAAAAGTCGATCGATTCGATACCTCCGAACTGCACGCGTTAATCCAGGATATGCACGACACTATGGAGTCGCTGAATGGCGCAGGCTTGGCGGCACCGCAGATTGGCGTGAGCTTGCAGGTGGTGATTTTCGGCTTTGAAAAGAATCAGCGCTACCCCGATGCCGACGAAGTCCCTTTTACAGTGTTGCTCAATCCGCAGTTGACACCGTTATCCGACGAAATGGAAGATGGCTGGGAAGGCTGCCTCAGCGTACCGGGAATGCGCGGCGTAGTGCCGCGCTACGCACACTTGCGCTACCAGGGTATGGATCAATACGGCAAAGTGATCGACCGTACAGTCAGTGGCTTTCATGCACGGGTGGTACAACATGAATGTGATCATTTACAGGGGATTTTGTATCCGATGCGGATCAAGGATTTTAGGCAGTTTGGGTTTACGGATGTACTGTTTCCTGGACAGGTGATTGTGGATGATTAGGTTTGTGTAAAATCTAATTCTTATAGACTGCTTAGAATTTAGTCAACCATCCCAAAATTAGAAGGCGAAACTATGCACTCAGATTATGCTCAATATTTCAAATTTACAGGGCGTTCACGCTTGGAAAAATCTATCAATTCATTACTTGGGATCGTTGAGGGTATTGCGGTAGATTCGATAATTAATAATGCAGAAATTAATTTCTTAAAACTATGGCTGGAAGAACACAATGAATTGAAAGATTGTCATCCATATAACGAATTACTTCCTCTTGTTGAAAATTCATTAATTGATGGTGTTCTTGAGGCAGAAGAAAAACAAGATATTGTATGGCTATGTAAGAAGCTTCGGTCTTCAGAATTTTTTGACGAGATAACAGCTGATCTTCAAAGACTTCATGCAGTACTTGGAGGAATAAACTCAGATGGTTTTATTTCAGAAGCAGAATTAGAAGGTCTTTCAGATTGGCTGTCTGAACATGGGCATTTAAAAATGTGCTGGCCTTATGAGGAAATTGAGAGTCTGATTATCGGCGTACTTTCTGATAAGAAAATTGATAATGAAGAACAAAAATTTCTCAAAGAATTTTTCTCAGAATTTACCGCAATTTTGGACAATCAAACAATTGTCAATCCTGTGCTTACTATTAATAGAAAGGTTATGGGTTTATGTTCTGTTTGTCCGGAAATTAAATTTTCTGGTAGTAAGTTTTGCTTTACCGGAACATCTTATAAATACACTCGGTCAGAGTTTTCCAAACTTGTAAATCAACTTGGTGGTGAAGTTATAAATTCTGTTTCTACAAAACTGGATTATTTAATTATTGGTGCTGACGGTAACCCATGTTGGGCATATGCATGTTACGGTAGAAAGGTCGAGAGAGCGGTTGAATTACGAAAAATAGGATCACGTTTGCTGATCGTGCATGAAAATGATTTTCACGATGCAATTGCAGATAATTAAGGAAAACATTGTTAAGTAACAATGATTACTTAATTAACTCAGAAACCACCACACCCAAATCCGGCTTAACCACCACCAGTATCACCACCGCAAACAGGACTAACACCGGAAATTCATTGAACCAGCGGTAAAACACATGACCATGCGTATTGCTGTCGGTTTTGAATGCCGTGACAAATTTTCCACAGTAATAATGATAGACAATTAATAGTAATACCAGAGCCAGTTTGGCATGCAACCAACCGCCGGAAAAACCGTAACCCAGCCATAGCCACACACCGAAAACCACGGTCAGCACTGCGCCGGGGGTCATGATGCCATAATACAGCTTGCGCTCCATGATTTTGAAGCGTTCTTTGCCGGGCTGATCCTCGCACATGGCATGATAAACGAACAAGCGCGGCAGGTAGAATAGTCCGGCGAACCAGGTGACCATGAAAATGATGTGCAGTGATTTTATCCAGAGCATGGCAGTGTGAAATGTTGGTGTTAAAGTTGTTATGATATTGGGTTTGTGATGTTAGTGCTATCCCATGAGTTCAGGTGGCGCATGGGCAACATCAGTATTTAGATTAAAGAACGGGATGACTATGAATCAATATTATCAGCATTTAGTTGAAAAACTGGAAGAAATTGCGCATTTGAACGGTGTCATGAGCACGATCGGTTGGGATCAGGAAGTTGTGCTGCCAGTGGGTGCCGGCGAGGCACGCGCCAAGCAAATCGCCGCATTGGCGGGCGTTATTCATGAGCGCATGACGGATGCGCAACTGGGAGATTGTCTGGCTAAATTGAATCATCACGGGATTGATGCTTTCAATGAATTTGAGCGTTGTAATATTCGCGAAGCGCAGCGCGATTATGAATTGGAGACCAAAGTACCCAAGCGGCTGGTGCAGGAGTTGGCGGAATTGGGTTCGCGCGGGCATGGCGTTTGGGTGACGGCACGCCAGGAGAATAAATTTTCAGATTTTGCACCGGTGCTGAAACGTTTTCTGGAATTAAAAAAAGAATGGGCGCAGTGTGTATCACCGGATCTTGAGCCTTATGATGCGAATATTGATTTGTTTGAGCGCGGTACTACGATGGCCGTGATTACGCCGCTATTCGAACGTTTAAAGGAAGAATTAATACCGTTGATTCATGCCATTCAAGACCATTCCTATCAACCGGATACATCTTTTCTGCAAGGTAGGTTTGCGCTGGATAAGCAAGAAGCATTGGCGTGTAAAATCAGCGGGGATATGGGATTCAATTTTGAACAAGGGCGCATCGATGTGTCGGTGCATCCGTTTTGCGGCGGCAGCCATCCGACCGATGTGCGCATCACCACACGCTATAAAGATAGTAATTTTATCGAATCACTGTATTCGGTGATTCATGAAACTGGCCACGCGCTCTATGAACAGGGGCGACCACATGAGTTGGGTGATTTACCGGCATCGGAATCGTTGACGATGGGCATACACGAATCCCAGTCGTTGTTCTGGGAACGCATGATCGCACAGGGCAAACCTTTTTGTGCGCACTATTTCGATACCATACGCGCGGCATTTCCGGAGAATCTGCAATCCGCTACGGTGGATTCGTTTTATCGCGCGATCAATACTTGCAAGGCGGATTTTATTCGCGTGGAGGCGGATGAAGTGACTTATCCGTTGCATATCATTCTGCGCTATGAAATCGAAAGAGGTTTGTTTGATGGTTCGATGCAGGTTGATGATTTGCCGCATATTTGGAATGAGTTGATGCAGAAATACTTGGGAATCAAGCCGACAACCGACACGCTCGGTGTGTTGCAGGATTCGCATTGGAGCGGCGGGGCGTTTGGGTATTTTCCTTCATACACGCTGGGTGCGATGTATGCGTGCCAGTTTTATAAAACGCTGCTGAATGAACAACCGGAGACTGAAGCAAATATTGCAACAGGGAATTTTTCGCCGATTAAAGGCTGGCTCAACGAGAAAATTCACCGCCAAGGCAGCCTGTATACACCACAAGAACTCATTCAGCGCGTTACGGGGGAATCTTTAAATCCGGATCATTTTATTGATTATCTGAAGAATAAGTACCGTGAAATTTATGGACTGACTTCAGTTTAATTGACTGCTTTATGCTTGTCGTCGGCCCTGCGTATTCTCAATCCACTTTTTGACGCGATTGGCATCGCCGATACGGGTATTTTTGCCCCAGGAGTTCAGTAAAACAATCACTACGGGTTGGCCCGATATGTTGGCTTGCATGACTAAACATCGCCCGGCCTCACTCAGGTAGCCGGTTTTGGAGACATCGATTTCCCAGCCTTGGTTGCGCACCAGACTATTGGAATTGACATATTGTAATTGGCCACGCTTGTTTCCAGGAGACACAGAATGCTGGGATGTCGTTGAGAACTCACGAATTGCCGCATAGTTATTGGAAGCGGTGACCAGTTTTGCCAGATCGCGCGCGGTAGCAACATTACTACTATTCAAACCGGAAGAATCGACAAAACGGCTGTTCGTCATGCCAATTTTCCTGGCTTTTTGATTCATGGCATTGACGAATGCCTGCGTGCCGCCAGGATAAGTGCGGCCAAGCGCTGCTGCGGCGCGGTTTTCGGATGACATCAGCGCCAATCGTAATAATTCATGGCGGGGATAGCTGCTGCCAACGGGCAAGCGCGAGGAAGTGTGCTTCAACTTATCGACATCGGCTTGAGTAATGGTGATTTTTTCGTTCGGTGATAGCCGTGCATCCAGCGTAACCATGGCGGTCATCAATTTGGTAATGGAAGCGATGGGCATCACCTTGTCGGCGTTTTTGTCATAAATGATGCGTGCATTCTGCGCATTGAAGACCATAGCTGCTTGAGATTTGATATCCGGGTTATTTTTTGCGAAGGTATTGTTGGTATAAAAAAACAGGACGCACAGTAACAGGATGGTTTGTTTCATTCTTTCTTGTCTCCAACGATTAGCAAAACCGTTATAATTTAAAAAGGCAAGCTCTACAGCAAAATTATCGGTATTCTACTATAGATTTGAATATTTTTTAATGAAAATTTACAATAATAAATTATTTGTTTATAAAAGGTTATAAGCTTCTGTTGAGAATATTCATCAATAAATAAAATGCAACGCGCTGATAGTATTGAAACACTGAACAGCCTGTTAAGATAAGCATGATTTAGTTGAATTCTCCCGGTCGCACCCCGCACAATCATGCAGAAAACTACCCCGTTATTATTACGCCTTATTCGCTTGACTCAATTGTTGCTGCATGTTGCTTCAGGGCTATTGCAATCGATTGTTTATCCGTACTTTCCGCTGCATATTCAGCGACGCATGATGCAGCGTTGGGCAATGGGTTTGCTGTCTATTCTCCATATTAAGTTGCAGTGTCACGGCAGATTGCCGGGCGTGGAAGTGCCGCGCGCATTGTTCGCGGCTAATCATGTGTCGTGGTTGGATGTTTGTGTGTTGATGGCAGTTTGTCCGACGCGCTTTGTCGCCAAGGCGGAAATCAGCCATTGGCCGGTATTAGGGTTGTTGAGTAGAAATGCGGGCACATTATTTATTGAGCGTGCAAAACGCAGTGATACCGCACGCATCAATCAACAAATCAGCGAAGTGCTGGAAAAGGGTGAACGAGTGACTGTTTTTCCGGAAGGTACCACAGCCGATGGCACGCAACTCAATCACTTTCATGCTTCATTGTTGCAATCGGCCGTTACTGCAGACGCATTGCTTTATCCCGTAGCCATTCGTTATCGTAATGTGACGGGGAATATTTGCCGGGAAGCAGCCTATATAGACGCGTCACTGGTTTTATCGCTGCAAAAAATATTGAGTCAGACTAGCATTGATGCGGAGTTAACGTTTGATGAACCGATTCCGTGCGGTATGAAAAATCGACGGGAGTTGGCGCGTTTAGCGGAACGGGCGATTGCGGATACGCTGTCACTGCCTATTCCGCACAAGAAAGCTGAAAAACTTTCCGATCTTCCAACCGAATAGCAGTCAATTGCCTGCCCCACACACAGCCGCTGTCCAACGCAATCAGATGATCCGCCAGGTACAATCCTAACGCAGACCAATGGCCACAGATGATGGTGCGTTGTTGACTGATGCGCTGAGGTAGGTTAAACCATGGCAAGTAACCTGATGGAATGGATTGCGGATCGCCTTTAAAAGTAAGATCCATTCTGCCATCCGGTGTGCAAATACGCATTCGCGTCATGGCGTTGATGATAACCCGCAAACGATCATAGCCCGTCCATTCATCTTGCCAGTAACTCGGTTCATTGCCATACATCCGTGCAAATAATTCGTGATAATTATCTTGGCGTAAGGCACTTTCAACTTCCCGGGCCAATTGTTCCGCTTGTGGAATTGACCAGGATGGTAATAAACCGGCATGCACCATGGCATATTGGTTTTCGCTATGAAATAATTTTTGCTGTCGCAGCCAATACAGCAGCTCATCGCGGTCGGGTGCATCCAAAATGGGTTGGATCGTATCACGCGGATGGTTTTTTGCGATGCCTGCGGCGACCATTAATAAATGTAAATCATGATTGCCGAGCACCATGACCATCGCATCGCCAGCCTGTTTGATAGTTCGCAATAGGGATAATGAATCAGGTCCGCGGTTCACAATATCCCCAACCAACCATAATTTATCGTGGGAAGGATCAAACCGGATCAGATCGATGAGCCGCTGAAATGCCGTAAAGCAACCTTGAAGATCACCGATTGCATAGATTGCCATTGTTGGCCGTCGCTTGTTTGATTAAGTGATTGCTGAGAAAGATTAACGTAAACTGAGTACGTCCTGCATATCGAACAGGCCATTCGGTTTATCCGCCAGAAAACGCACGGCGCGTAATGCCCCCATCGCAAAGGTCATGCGGCTGCTGGCTTTGTGCGAGATTTCTACGCGTTCGCCGATACCGGCAAACATCGCGGTATGATCGCCTACAACATCGCCCCCACGAATAGTTGCAAATCCGATGGTTTCGGGATTTCTTTCGCCGGTGACACCTTCACGTCCATAAACCGCCACTTTACTCAGATCTCTTTTTAAAGCATCGGCGATGACTTCACCCATGCGTAGTGCCGTGCCGGACGGCGCATCCACTTTATGTCGGTGATGGGCTTCGATAATTTCAATGTCGTAGCCTTCATTCAGTACCTTGGCGGCAATTTCCAGTAATTTGAAGGTGACATTGACGCCGACACTCATATTGGGGGCAAACACAATCGCAATGTCTCGTGCGGCTGCTTGAAGTTGTGCTTTTTCTTGTGCTGAAAAACCGGTGGTGCCAATGATCATTTTGACACCGGTTTCCCGACAAACGGCAAGGTGTGCGAGAGTGCCTTCAGGACGGGTGAAATCAATTAACTGATCACTCTCTTTCAAAGCAGTTGCAAAATCACTGGTAATAGGAGTACCGCAATTGGTACCGATGAGTTCTCCGGCATCCTTATTCAGATAGGGACTGCCGATTCTCTCCAATGCAGCCGCGAGTTGCATATCGGGGGCTTGAGCAACCGCTTCCAGCAGTGTACGCCCCATACGGCCTGAGCTGCCTGCGATAGCGATCTTTTGAGTTATCATGTTATTCCTGCAATAGTCTTAAATTTAAATAAAGAATAAAATATAAATGATCAGGTTACTTTGCTTCCACTTCATCGGACTTAACTTTTTCCGGTGCAGGATTAGCCTCGACGGGCTTGGGTTTGATCGGATCTTTAGAGAAGCTCAGATAATTCTCAATATTCACCAACGTATCGTCTGCAAAAAAAAGAGTCAGCCGTTTTTGTTCAATAAGATCGCCTTTTTCACGCCATATATACACATAATCCCATCGATTGTCGCGGAAAGTATCGACAATCAGTGGTGACCCCATCACGAAGAGGACCTGTGATTTAGTCATCCCTGGTTTTAGTTTTTCCAGCATTTCTTCGGTAACCACGTTGCCTTGTTGCACGTCAATTCGGTATAGAATATGGGGAAGAAATGAGCACCCTGCCAAGAGTAGAAAAACAAGCAGTGTGAAAGTTTTTGCAACCATTTTATTGATATTAGCTGTTTCCAAAGTAGGCATAGCACTATATGATACAGCAAATCATTTTCTAAACAGAGATAACCATGAGTAATTCGGGCGATCTGAAAAGCATAGACCTCAAAAATACTGGCCTTAAAACAACATTGCCGCGGCTCAAGATATTGAATTTATTTGAGCACAGTCGTGTACGTCACTTGTCTGCTGAAGATGTTTATAAAGTGCTACTCAATGAAGGTGAAGACATTGGATTGGCGACTGTTTATCGTGTTTTAACGCAATTTGAACAAGCGGGATTGTTGGAACGGCACCATTTTGAAAGTGGTAAGGCCGTATTTGAGCTTAAAAGCGATGGTCATCATGATCACTTGGTATGCCTGCAATGCGGACGTGTGGAAGAATTTTATGACGCGGAAATCGAAAAACGCCAAATAGCCATCGCGAAAGATCGTGGATTTAAGCTACAGGAACATTCATTATCTCTCTATGCGGATTGCATTAAACCAGCTTGCCCTCATCGAAAATAACAAAATGCAAGCGCTTGCATCAAGCTACGTGACAACAGCTACACTTTCTTCGCTGCATAGATTGAGCTGCGGGTGCCTATTTTTAGGAATTCTGGCGTTCTCCGGCTGGGCATCTGCACAAGCTCATATGGATAATAATCAGCAATTTAACGAGTGCCTATCTCGAATAGGATCGCAAGCAAAAACCGAAGGCATTTCCGACAAAACAATCCAGCAAGTATTGAGCAAGGTGAAACACAGCCAACGTGTTATTGAGCTGGACCGGCGCCAGCCTGAATTCACGCAAACATTTGCCAATTACTTTAATACGCGCATCAATGATGAACGCGTTCTACGTGGTCGGGAATTATTGACGAAACATCGTGCATTACTGAATAAGATTCAACAGGAAACCGGTGTTCCGGCACAATATCTGGTGTCATTCTGGGGCTTGGAAACTAACTATGGCGGTCACTTTGGTGATTGGTCAGTCACCGATTCATTAGCCACGCTTGCGTGCGATCCACGGCGCAGCAGCTTTTTTACGCAGGAGCTACTCAATGCGATGCGTATCGTTGATGCGGGGGATATCTCTCCGGACCGAATGATTGGTTCATGGGCAGGCGCGATGGGGCATATGCAATTTATGCCTTCCACCTTTTTGCGTTATGCGAAAGATATGGATGGGGATGGACGCCGTGATTTATGGGGCAGTATTCCCGATGCGATGGGATCTGCAGCAAACTTTTTACGGCAATTGGGCTGGATTCCTGATTTAAACTGGGGGCAAGAAGTTCGATTGCCGTCATCCTTTGATTATTCACTGGCTGGACGGGATCAAATGCTGAGTCAGGCCGAATGGGCAAAACTGGGTGTTACCGCTGTTTCCGGAACGTCATTAGTACCAACAGAACAAAAAGCTGCATTGCTTGTTCCTGCCGGTCATCAAGGACCGGCTTTTCTGGTTACTAAGAATTTTTATATCATCATGCGCTGGAATCGATCCGAGTTTTATGCATTGTCAGTCGGGCATCTGGCGGATCGCGTTGCCGGTGCGGCAGCATTACAACGTACACCGCCGACCGATACGGCAAAAATAACACGTGAACAAGTGCGTCAACTGCAGATGGATTTATCGACATTGGGTATTGATGCTGGCGAAGCCGATGGTGTTATGGGGTCACTAACGCGTCAGGCAATCAGCCGCTTTCAGCAACAGACGCAACGCATTGCAGATGGCCATCTGGATATTACGTTATTAACTGCAATTCGTGAGGCGGCCAGCATGTTATCCCGTTAAGAGATGACCTGAGCCTGATTGGGAAGTTAAGTCAGTAAATGTTTGATTGCTTCCTGCTCGGCAATTAGTTCTTGATAGCTCTTTTGCATTTTTTTTCTATCCGACTCACTGATTTCCAATCCCTGAACAATTTTGTATTGACCATTCTGGCAAGTGACAGGAAAACTAAAGATGACGCCATTGGGAATACCGTAGCTGCCATTGGAAGGCACACCCATCGAAACCCAGTTACCTTCCGAAGTGCCAAAAATCCAATCCTGCATATGATTGATAATGGCGTTAGCTGCACTGGCGGCACTCGATTTGCCGCGGCGTGCTTCGATAATCGCCGCACCGCGTTTTTGTACGGTTGGGATAAAGTGATTTTCTATCCATCCAGCATCTGTCAATAAAGAAGTTACTTTGTCGCCGCCAACAGTGGCATGGCTCAAATCAGGAAACTGCGTATTGGAGTGATTGCCCCATACGATCATTCTTTTGATATCTGATACAGGTGCCCGAAGTTTCAGCGCAACTTGAGATAAAGCGCGATTATGATCCAGCCGCAACATGGCGGAAAAATTACCGGGATCAAGATCGGGTGCATTTTTTAAAGTAATGTAGGCATTCGTGTTGGCAGGATTACCAACGACTAATACTTTGACATTACGCTTGGCAGCTACATTCAGCGCTCTCCCTTGTTCAATGAAAATAGGGCTATTGGCTGCAAGGAGGTCCTTGCGTTCCATATTTTCGCCGCGTGGACGTGCGCCTACCAGCAAAGCAATATCTACATTGTTGAACGCAACTTCCGCATGATCTGTCGTGATAATTTCAGTCAATAACGGAAAGGCACAGTCATAGAGCTCCATGACGATGCCATCGAATAAAGGTTGTGCATCAGTAATGTCATGCAACTGCAGAATGACTGGTTGGTCTTTGCCAAACATATCACCTGCTGCAATGCGATATAGCAGGCTATAACAAATTTGTCCAGTTGCACCGGTGACGGCTATACGAATAGGCGGTTTCATTTTTTCCAATCCTCGAGAAACCACCAATGCGTTGATAAAATTGGCAGTATGGGGAGAAGTGAACGAATTATACTTGCAATCAGAGTCTCACGGAAGAGTAAGTTTGCTCAAGATGTAACAGAATATCGATATGGTGTTGATTGCATATTAAAATACGATAACGTATTAAGATTTTCGGTGATTCAAGTGAGCATGACACGCAATGTATAAGAGGTTTCTCAATGTTCTGATTGCTCATACCAATTTCAATGATGCGAGATCAGACAGGTTTTTTACAGGAAAATAACGCATTGAACGAAATATCTGACAAGGTTTTTCTAGAATATTGGTAGTGCTTTATCGTAACGAATTTAGGCGCATATTCGCTACACTTGTACGATTGTTGGGTGATTTTGATCAGGCTGAAGAAGTGTTGCATGATGCATTCAAGGCTGCATTGGATGAGATTCCGGAACAACACGATGCATTAAGCAAACCCTGAAGACACATCGGACGAGAATCTGGAAGATGATCAGCTGCGGCTGATTTTTACTTGCTGTCATCCAAGTTTGTCGCCGGAAGCGCAGGTTGCTTTGACCTTGTGCGAGATTTGCGGTTTGACTACCGAGGAAATTGCACGCGCTTTCCTGATAACACCGAAAACGGCGGCTCACCGTATTGTGCGTACCAAAGCTAAAATCCGTGATGCACGGATACCGTATGAAGTTCCAGCACCTGAGGAACTGCCTGGATGTTTGGACTCAGTTTTGCAAGTTGCCTATTTAGTGTTCAACGAGGGTTACTCAGCATCCTTCGGTATTCAGTTAACACGACATGATCTTTCCGGTGAGGCAATCCGTTTGGATAGGCTTTTAATGGAATTGCTACCTGCAGAACCGGAAATCCTGGGGTTACTGGCACTTATGCTGTTGCAGGATTCCCGGCGCGCGGCGCGAACCACAGCGGAAGGCGACTTGATCTTACTTGATGAACAGGATTGATCGCTCTGGAATCGTGATCAGATCAATGAAGGTGTGACCCTAGTAAGACGAAGCTTTCGGTTTGTCAGGATTCGGTGCGTACACTGTGCAAGCTGCGATCGCTGCTATCCATGCTGAAGCACCCAGCACGGATGCAACGGATTGGCGGGAAATTGTTGGTTTGTACGATGTGTTGCTGCACATTTATCCATCACCCGTGGTTGAGTTAAATCGTGAAGTTGCTCTGGCAATGCGCGATGGAGCGGAAATTGGACTTGGACGGGTGGAAGCATTGCTCTCACGAGGTGAACCCGAAGATTATCATTTTATTTATGCCGCTCAGGCGGATTTTTATCGCAGACTCGGTCAAATCGATCAAGCTGCCACGGCTTACCGGCAAGCATTGAAGCTCGTGCAACAAGAGCCCGAGCGGCGATTTTTGCAAAGAAGATTGATTGAACTGCAAAATAAATAAGCCAATGTCGATTTCAGGTGCTACCGATCGACTAATGAGCGTCATCATATTATTTTCCACTCAAAATAAAGAACTTGCCATGAAATATCTCTGCTTGGTTTATAGTGCGGAAAACTTGCTGGACACCATGCCGGACAGTGATTGTCTTGCTTACGATGAAAGCATCCGCAAATCAGGATATTGCTTAGCTGCGGAAGCGCTGCAGCCTGTGCATACCGCAACGACGGTTAGGGTGCGTGACGGTAAAATCAGTATTGCCGATGGTCCATTCGCTGAAACCAAGGAACAATTGGCCGGTTTTTATCTGATTGAAGCCAAAGAAGCTATTCAACTGGCTGCCAAAATTCCACCCGCGCAGGTCGGGAGTATTGAAGTCAGGCCGATTCGTGAAATGGCACGGTAAGGTGGGCAGGAAGTTTAAGGCTGCAAAAAATTTTGCCGGATTGTCGATTGCTTAGCTTTCCGTTCGACTAACCAATGAAATCTTACGGTCACTAAAAATAGCGAATAATAAGATTTAATTTATTTTTCAATCTTAAAGAGATATCAACATGCGCTATATGATCATCGTAAAAGCGAACAAAGACTCAGAAGCTGGGGTCATGCCCAGTGAGCAACTCATTGCAGCAATGACGAAATTTCATGAGGAGCTGGCGGCAGGTATATTGCTGGATGCATCCGGCTTGCAAGTCAGTTCAAAAGGTTGGCGCATCCAATACAGCGGGGATAAACGTACCATGATTGACGGTCCTTTTGCTGAAACTAAGGAACTGATCGTTGGTTATACCTTGATTAAAGTGGCGTCGAGAGCCCAAGCTATCGACTGGAGTATGCGTTTTCCCAATCCTGTGGGCGTGGGGAGCGATGCTGAAATTGAAGTACGACAATTGTTCGAGCTGGATGATTTTGAATCCAGTGATGCAGTTGAGCGCTTTCGTGAGTTGGAAACGGGTAAAAACGGTTGAAATAAAAAACTATGACTAATAGGAGAACACAATGGGAAAGTATGTTGATGGTTATGTAATTCCGGTTCCTCAGAACAATCTGGATAAATATAAAAAAATGGCTGAATTGGCCGGTTCGATTTGGAAAGCGCATGGTGCTTTGGAATACATTGAATGTGCAGGAGACGATCTCGATCAAAAAGAACTCGTATCGTTTAAAAAAATGGCGGGTGCTTATGAGGATGAAACGGTTATTTTTGCATGGATCGTATTTGAATCGAGAGAGCATCGTGATCGAGTCAATCAGGTAGTAATGGCTGATCCGCGTTTAGCGGGAATGATGAATCCCGATTTTCCTTCTTTCGATTGTAAGCGGATGGCGTATGGTGGTTTCAAAGTAATTGTTAACCATTAACAGGCGTTGAAAAACGTTTTTGAGACAAGTTATACAAGGCAAAAACAGGCGAGAAAGCACGCAGTTCATGCGTAATAAATGAGCATTTTGAGCCTGTTTTTAACATCGCAGCGGCAATGCAGATAGTTTTTCAACGGCCTGTCAGAGACTAGTCGATTACTAATATGGGTGTGATGGCAAGGTGTTGGGTAATCGTGCTGGCAGTTTGCTTTGCAAGAATTTGATCGGGATAGGGGCCTGCATGAATTTTATACAGACCGTTATTTTTTGTAATGTTGATAGTATCGTTGAGCCATGGAATTTTCTTCCGCACATGCGTAAGAAAATTATGCGCATTATCCGGTGAACCAAATGCTCCCAATTGCAGATAAACCGAATTCATTTCCAGATTGCTATTAGTGATAGGTGGTGTTGCGGCTGCAGATGATTCAGTGACTGCTAGTTTTGCCGGATTATTGCTATCAGTCAATATACTTTCAATTTCAACCTGACCGCTGCCGCCTGCGAGTATTCCCAATTTATAAGCTGCTGTGTAAGATAGATCGATGAGGCGGTCAGATAAAAATGGTCCGCGATCATTGAGACGCACAATAATCGATTTGCCGTTTTCCAGATTAGTTACTCGTGCGTAGCTGGGGAGCGGCAGGGTAGGGTGCGCAGCCGTCATTGCATACATGTCATAGACCTCTCCCGATGCAGTATTGTTACCGTGATAACGACGGCCATACCATGAAGCGATACCACGTTCTTTATAGGGACGAAGTTCGGTCATGGGTCTGAATTGTCTTCCCAATGCAACATAAGGTCGCATATTCGCTAAACGCAGGGGCTCAGCTTTGGGAACGGCATCCGAAACCAGATGTAAATCAGGTGGAGGGTTATCGCCCGGACCATCATCCAAATAATAACCACCGCCTTTTCTAGCAATCGAACCGGAGTTTGCATGGGTTGTTATCGAACTGGAGGAATATTTTTGTTTGGGCTGGTGATTGTACTGCGGTGTACTGCTGCAGGCTGTTAACAATGCAAAAATCAATGCTAATCCAAAAACTGGCGATGTCATTACAGATACATAATATTGAAAAGAAAATGCTGAATAACTGTTTGTCATGTTTTTATGAGTTTAGGATGTGTTTGAATACTCATTAAAATACCAAAACCGAGTAACATTGTTACCATTGATGTGCCACCATAACTGATCAGTGGAAGTGGAACACCCACCACCGGAAGGATACCACTAACCATTCCCATGTTAACAAAAATATAAGTGCAGAAAGTTAGTGTAATTGAACCGGCAATGAGGCGCGTAAACTGTGTGGAAGCATTCGCCGTAATTACCATGCAACGTCCGATCACTACTAAATATAACAATAATAATAAGGTATTGCCAATCAGTCCGAATTCTTCGGAGAAAACGGCAAAGATAAAATCGGTACTTTGTTCCGGTAAAAAATCCAATTGCGTCTGTGTGCCTTTTTGCCAGCCTTTCCCGATCATGCCGCCTGAACCGATAGCGATGGATGATTGGATCGTGTGATAACCGGCACCTAATGGATCTTGTGAAGGATCCAGCAATGTCATGATGCGTTGACGTTGATAATCGTGCATGATTGACCACAATATCGGAAGGCTACTTGCTGCTGCTACCCCTAATCCAGCAATGATACGCCATGATAATCCGGCCAGAAACAATACATAAAAACCGCTGGAGGCAATCAATAATGCAGTACCTAGATCAGGTTGTTTCAGGATCAAAAACACGGGCAACATGAGTAGTATGGTTGCGCCAATATAATCTCTCAAACGTAAAGTGATTTCGTGTTTATCGAAGTACCAAGCCATCATAAGCGGTATAGCAATTTTCATTAGTTCGGATGGCTGAATTTTTGTTACACCAACATCAAGCCAACGTCTGGCGCCATTATTAATTTCACCAAATAAAGCAACACCAATGAGTAAAACCAGTCCTATTATGTACATGGGCAATGCAAGACGCCTGATTTGTTGCAATGGAATATTGGCGACCGACCACATAACTACCAAAGCTACCAATATATTAACCATCTGATGACTGACTTTGTTGATATTGGCACCTGTGGCGCTATAGAGCACAATGAGTCCTACCGACATCAATATGAGAATTCCGACTAAAAGAAAGCCGTCGATATAACGTGTGAAATAGTACCAAATTTTTCTGATTTCAATCATAGCGTAGTCAGTTGTCGAACTATCAATGGAATATTATTTCCTCATCTTCCGACTCCATTTCCTGAAGATGTTCATGGACATGATCTGCAACAGATTCAGTAAGCTCAGCAGATTTTGTAGATGTCGATTCAGGTGATTGCCCTAATAGGAAATGATCAAATACTTGTCTGGCGATGGGTGCTGCGGTCGAGCCGCCTGTTCCGGTATTTTCAACCAACACCGCCAAGGCGATTCTGGGTGCTTCTGCGGGTGCATAAGCGATGAACATTGCATGATCGCGATGACGTTCATTGATGGATTTTTCATTGTAACGCTCTCCCTGTTTGATGCCGATCACTTGTGAGGTACCGGTTTTCCCGGCAAAGGTATAGGCTGCGTTGGTGCCTACTTTTGCAGCTGTACCGCCAGGACGGGTGACATCCACCAATGCATTTTTAACAATTTCGATATTCTTGGGTTTTAGATTAAGGTTATAGAGCAGTTTTGCAGGGATATCCTCAATATCTCCGGTTTGACTATTTTGTATTTGTTTGACCAAGCGTGGCAGATAAGCTTTTCCCTCATTGGCAATGATCGTGGTGGCAAAAGCGAGTTGTAGTGGTGTGGTCAGGTTGTAGCCTTGCCCAATGGCAACGGAAATCGTGTCTCCTGCATACCACTTCTGCTTATATTGACGCATTTTCCAAGCGGATGAAGGCAGCAATCCGGAAACTTCACCCTCGATGTCAATGCCTGTTTTCTTCCCCAATCCAAATTGACTGATAAAACTATGGATATTGTCTATTCCCAGATCGTTGGCGAGACTGTAATAATAGGTGTCGCATGAGACGACCAATGATTTGTGCAAATTAACCCTGCCATGACCGCCCGGTTTCCAGTCGCGATAACGACGGTCTACACCGGGCAAAGAAAAAAATCCAGGGTCACTCATGCTATATTCGGGGGTGCGTTTGCCTAATTCCAGTGCTGCCAATGCCATAAAAGGTTTAAAGGTGGATCCTGGGGGATAAACGCCACGCAACGCCCTGTTGTTCAGCGGTCTGTCAATTGACTGATTGAGCAGATTCCAGTTTTCCTGATCGATACCGCCAATAAAAAGATTGTTGTCATAACCAGGTTTGCTGACAAAAGCCAGCACTTCGCCGTTATTGGGATCTAAAGCTACCAGTGCGCCACGATGATCGCCAAAAGCTTTTTCTGCAGCTTCTTGCAATCCAAGATCCAATGAGAGGATCAAATTATTGCCCGGGGTTGGAGGGGTGCGCGATAGAACGCGGATAGAACGACCTGCGGCATCCGTTTCTACCTCTTCAAAACCGGTGATGCCATGCAATTGTTTTTCATAACTTTGTTCGATACCGATTTTCCCAATATGATGAGAGCCACGATAATTATTGACTTCTCCATCAAGCTCAAGTTGTTCCAGATCTTGATCATTGATGCGGCTGATATAGCCGATTACGTGCGATATGATTTCTTTTTCCGGATATTGACGAAATACACGTGCTTTAATTTCAACACCAGGAAACCGATAGCGATTGGTTGCAAAACTTGCAATCTCCACATCAGTCAAGCGATTGCGAATAGGTAAGCTTTTAAATCGTTTGCTTTCCTTCATCAGTTTTTTGAAGCGCTGGCGATCAATGGATGTTATTTCAATAATTGTCGCCAATTCATCCAGCGTAGATTCAATATCCGGGACTTTGCTGGGAATGATTTCTAATGCATAAGCGGAATAGTTCTGTGCCAACACTTTACCATGACGGTCATAGATTAAACCGCGATTGGGAACCAGCGGTAAAATGGAAATACGATTGGCTTCCGCCAACGTATGGTAGTGCTCTTGCTGAGAAACTTGTAAATAATAAAAACGCGTATAGAGTATTAGAAAGAATATCAATACAAATCCGGCGCTGACAGCAAGACGGTTACGAAATTTGTGCAGCTCAATCGGATGATTGCGTAATTCTACTTTATGCTTCATAACGCATTCAGGTCTGATTTTTGCTTAAGGGGTGTACTCAACAAAAAGGAGATGGGTGCCCATAATAAGATACCTGTTGCCGTAGCAAAGAAGTATTGCCAGCCAGGTAAATGGGCTCCCCCCAATACGGCAATCAGAATAATCACCGTCTGCATGACGATTAATATCAGACCAATCTGTGGCGCTTGTTGCATAAGGTTGAATATGCGCAAGCGTCGCCCAAGAATTAATGTGAGATAAACGGCAATACAATAAGCGAAGGCGTGTTGTCCCAGAATACTAGTGTTGCCGACATCCATCATTAATCCCATGCCAAAAGCGATGCTCATTCCCATTTTGTGCGGGTGATTAATACCCCAGTAAATGATTGCGATGGCTACGAAATCGGGGCGAAATAATAATATATTTTCCGGTAGCGGTAAGAAATTGAGAATGAGAGCGATAGCCAGACTGATCGCAATATATCCACCGCTGGGTGGCACATACACATCTTGTCTGAAATAATCGTCTGCGTTTAAATTTTTGTCTCTAGTTTTTTTGTGATTCAATTTTTTGTATCTCTAAAGGACCATCAGGAGCTGGTTGTACGAGCGACAAAATCAAGACTTGCCGGTTTCGATCGACCCCAGCTATGGGTGCACTGATAACTTGGGCGAAATCATCGGTTGGATCCCGTTCGATTCTGAGTACCGTTGCAACAGGGATGCCTGGAGGATACACGCCACCGATGCCGGAAGTAATCAAAAGGTCGCCTTGCTGGATATCGATGTTAACCGATAAGTAACGTAACTCCAGTTCATCGTTTTTTCCTGTTCCTGAAACAACGGAACGTAGGCTATTACGCAAAACCTGTACGGGAACAGAATGATTTTTGTCGGTGAGTAGTGTCACTTCGGATGACCAAGGATATAACCGTGTAATTTGCCCAACGATACCTTTATCGTCAATGACTGCCTGACCCAGTTGGACATTATGGTAACCGCCTTTATTGAGAGTGATTTTATGGCTGAATGGGTCGCGCGGCGTCTGTAGAATTTCGGCTAAAACGGCTTTGGCTTGGTTGTTTGTTTCAATTTGCTGAACGGCGCCGAGCAATTTGCGCAATTGGGTATTTTCAGCTTCGAGTGCATGCGATTTTAGAAGTTGTTCCCGATCTTCCAAATATTGCTGCCTGAGTTTTATGTTTTCTTCCAATAAATAAAAACTGGCAATGGATTCCTCAATCTGATCATAAATATGGGTTGGAATATAAGCAATTTTCTGCAATGGAAAAATAACAACACCGATAGTTTGACGTAGTTCGGGAAAATATTTGAAACGCAAATCTTCCGCAATGAGCAAGCAAGACAGAAAGACAAATACTAACAGCCGCGTAAACGGACCTGGTCCATGTCTGAAAAACTGAGGAGCTGTTTCCATTATGTCCAGTGTGTAGAAGTCTGGTTCTTGTTCTGATTCAGTTGGTAAAAAAGGAGCCGGTTGATAATCAAATTTTATCTAGTCGCGAGCAAAAATACCAATCGATCGATCCATATTTTCCAGCGCAATGCCAGCGCCACGCACTACACAGGTCAGCGGGTCATCGGCAACAATGACGGATAAACCGGTTTCTTCCATTAATAAGCGATCAATATCCCGTAATAGGGCGCCACCGCCGGTCATCACCATGCCTTTGTCAGCAATATCCGCTCCTAATTCCGGAGGCGTGTGTTCGAGCGCGGATTTAACAGCGCTAACAATGCTATTAAGCGGCTCGGTTAATGCTTCCAGAATCTCATTGCTGGAAATGGTAAAGCTCCTTGGAATTCCTTCCGCAAGATTACGACCTTTAACTTCAATTTCCCGCACTTCAGAGCCTGGGAAGGCCGAGCCAATTTCTTTTTTTATGATTTCTGCAGTGACTTCACCAATTAACATGCCATAGTTGCGGCGGATATAATTAATAATTGCTTCATCAAATTTATCACCACCCACGCGCACAGAATTAGAATAAACAATGCCGCCTAACGAGATCACACCGACTTCCGTGGTGCCGCCGCCTATGTCGACCACCATTGAGCCGGTAGGCGATTCAACCGGCATATCAGCACCCAATGCAGCCGCCATGGGTTCCTCAATCAATTCAACTTTGCGTGCGCCAGCACCATATGCCGCTTCACGAATGGCGCGACGTTCCACTTGTGTGGAACCGTAAGGAACACAGATTACGATACGTGGATTGGCTGAAAACAGGCGGGGAGGATTCACTTTCCTGATGAACATCTTGAGCATTTGCTCCGTGACGGTGAAATCTGCGATAACGCCGTCTTTCATAGGACGGATGGCTGTGATATTGCCGGGTGTGCGGCCTAGCATTTGTTTGGCTGCCAGACCCACTTGCTGGATCATTTTTTTGCCGTTGGCACCACTTTCTTCGCGGATTGCGACGACAGAGGGCTCATCCAGTACGATACCTTGGCCGTGAACATAAATGAGCGTATTGGCTGTACCCAGATCAATCGCCATATCTGTCGAGAAATAGCTTCCAAGAATATTGTTGTTCAAGAAATTAAACATAGTGGCAAAATCCGTTATTAGTAATTATGATTTATGACGAAAGCGAATATGACGAAAGCGAATAATAAATAAAACCATCAAAAAATAATACGCCGGTGAAACCGGGCATGATACCCTAATACTTATCCAATTATAAGGTTTACCCATTTAACATGACGCTATCTGTAGATGATGTAAAACGCATTGCTGATCTTGCTTATATTGAAATTGACGAAGGCGAGGCAAAAGCTACATTGGCCCAGTTATCCGGCATTTTTAGCCTGATTGAAACCATGCAAGCGGTTGATACATCCGCGGTGGAACCCATGTCTCACGCGCAAAGTGTGGTGCAACGTTTACGTGAAGATGAAATAACCGAAATCGATCAGCGCGAGCTATGCCAATCGATAGCGCCGCAAGTTGAAGCGGGTCTCTATCTGGTTCCCCAGGTGATTGAGTAGCTGATTAAGAAATCGCTGTGATTGGGTGAGCTGGAAGATTACAACAAAACCACCTGAAAGTATAAGAACAATAACGATTGACCATTTCTATTTCCCCTATTCGTAAATACCATGTTTAATGCCAGCCTTAAGCAGCTCTCCAGTCAACTTGCCGGGAAAAAGATTTCAAGTACTGAGCTGACAACGGAGTTTCTCAAACGCATCAGGATGCTGAATTCCGAATACAATGCGTTTATTACCGTCAATGAGGAAATAAGTCTTGCGCAAGCGCAAGCTGCGGACAAAATGCTCGCTGTGGGGCAAGCTAATCCATTGACCGGTATTCCCATCGCGCAGAAAGATATTTTTTGCGCCAAAGGCTGGTTGACAACCTGCGGTTCGAAGATGCTGTCGAATTTTGTCTCACCGTATGACGCCGGTGTTATTGAGCGTTTCAATCAAGTGGGGGCGGTCAATATTGGTAAAACCAATATGGATGAATTTGCCATGGGGTCGAGTAATGAGACATCATTTTATGGGCCCGTAAAGAACCCGTGGGATCATGCCGCAGTGCCTGGTGGCAGTTCAGGCGGTGCGGCTTGTGTGGTTGCAGCAAGACTGGCGCCTGCGGCGACCGGCACGGATACTGGTGGCTCCATCCGCCAGCCTGCTGCATTGTGCGGCATTTCCGGCATTAAACCGACGTATGGATTGGTATCACGTTATGGCATGATTGCTTTTGCCTCGAGTCTGGATCAGGGTGGGCCTATGGCCAAGTCGGCAGAAGATCTGGCACTGCTGCTGAATGTCATGGTGGGATTTGATCCGCGCGACTCGACCAGCTTGCAACGCGATGTCGAAGATTATGCACAGAATCTGCAAAAACCCTTAGCGGGCCTGCGCATTGGTTTGCCCAAGGAATATTTTGCCGAAGGCATGAGCAAGGATGTCGAAAGCGCGATAGAGAAAGCCTTGGACGAATATCGCAAACTGGGTGCGGAAATGGTCGAAATTTCATTGCCTAACGCATCCTTGTCAATTCCTGTTTATTACGTATTGGCACCTGCTGAAGCTTCGAGTAATTTATCCCGTTTTGACGGCGTGCGCTATGGTTACCGCGCAGAATCATATAGCGATCTGGGCGATATGTATCGCAAAACGCGCGCGCAAGGCTTCGGTGCAGAGGTGAAGCGGCGTATTTTGATTGGCACGTATGTTTTGTCGCATGGCTATTATGATGCCTATTATATTAAGGCGCAGAAGTTGCGCCGCCTGATCGCACAGGATTTTACCGACGCCTATCAACAGTGTGACATTATCATGGGTCCTACGACGCCTACCGTCGCTTTTAATCTGGGAGAAAAAAGCGGTGATCCGATCCAAATGTATTTGTCGGATATTTACACCAGCGCCGCCAATCTGATCGGATTGCCGGCAATGTCGATTCCTGTCGGTTTTGGCGATAAGCACCGGCCGGTCGGCTTGCATATCATTGGTAATTACTTTAGGGAAGCGCAAATGCTGAATGTGGCGCATCAATATCAGCAGGTGACCGACTGGCATTTGAAATCGCCTGTTTAAACCAATCGTTCATCCATGAAAATATAAATCTTGTCGGAAAATACATCATGCAATGGGAAATTGTCATTGGTCTTGAAGTACATACGCAGCTTTCAACGCGATCAAAAATCTTCTCGGGTGCTTCCACCGTCTATGGCGCACCGCCGAACACCCAAGCGTGTGTGATCGATTTGGCATTGCCGGGTGTTTTGCCAGTACTCAACAAAGGTGCAGTTGAACGGGCGATTAAACTGGGCTTGTCAGTGGGTGCGAAAATCAATTCGCCATCCATTTTCGCGCGCAAGAATTACTTTTATCCGGATTTGCCTAAAGGCTATCAGATCAGTCAATACGAATTGCCGGTGGTGCAGGGCGGTAGCATTCAGATTCAAGTGGGTGAGATTGAGAAAAGCATTCGTCTGACGCGTGCTCATCTGGAAGAAGATGCCGGTAAGTCGCTGCACGAAGATTTCCATGGCATGAGCGGTATCGATCTGAATCGGGCCGGCACACCGTTATTGGAGATTGTCTCAGAACCCGATATACGCAGTAGCGCGGAAGCGGTAGCGTATGCGAAAACATTGCATTCACTGGTACGCTGGATCGGTATCTGTGATGGCAATATGCAAGAAGGCTCGTTTCGCTGCGATGCGAATGTATCGGTGCGGCCATTGGGAACAGAAAAACTCGGCACGCGTTGTGAAATCAAGAATCTGAATTCATTCCGTTTTCTTGAGAAGGCGATCGACTATGAGGCCAGAAGGCAAATAGAAATCCTTGAAGATGGCGGCACAATCCGCCAGGAAACTCGTCTGTACGATGCCAATAAAGACGAAACACGCACCATGCGCACCAAGGAAGATGCCAATGACTATCGCTATTTCCCCGATCCGGATTTATTGCCGCTGGAAATTCCGCAAAGCTGGATTAATCAACTAAAAGAAGCGCTCCCGGAATTACCCGCAGCCAGGCGTAACCGCTATATCACTGAATTTGGTTTGTCGGCTTATGATGCCGGTATTTTGACCGGTACGCGTGAAGTGGCGGATTACTTTGAGGATGCAGTAAAACAATTGCCTTCACAGGCTAAGCTCTGTGCCAACTGGATTATGGGTGAGGTCACCGGACAGTTGAATAAAGAAGGTGTTGAAATTACCGCTTGTCCTATTAAACCCGCGCAACTCGCTGCACTGTTAGCACGTATCAGTGACAGCACTATTTCCGGCAAAGCCGCCAAGACGGTTTTTGAAAGCATGTGGCAGGGCGAGCTGGATAGAGATATCGATGCCATCATAGCAGCCAAGGGTTTGAAGCAAATCTCCGACGACAGTGCTATTGAAAGATTGGTAGACGAAGTATTGGCCGCCAACGCACAACAAGTTGTCGATTACCGCAACGGTAAAGAAAAAGCCTTCAATTCACTGATTGGTCAGATCATGAAGGCTACCCAGGGTAAAGCCAATCCGGCGCAAGTAAATGCCATTTTGAAGAAAAAATTGACTGGATAAGTCTGCGCGTTTGAGAACCGTGGATTTGTTGACGGGTTGACGAAGAAATCAAAAATAAGGTCTACTCAGTTGTTAGCTGAATGAATGCAACGACATCGGAGTAATTGCACATTTCTGATATTTATTCATTGATAGTGCAATGACTTTTAATCGAATAGTGATATTGTCGCAACATAGGAACTTGCTTTGCATCAAATTTGGCAAAAACCGTTATTTTTATCACAGCGTAAATCATTTTGATTCTATAACCTTATCGATTTCTCTGTGAGCATTTCACTCAACTTTATCGGAGTGACCCTACTTGAATCTCTTTCGGGTTTAATTCCTCGCTCCTTGCGGCGGGGTGCTTCATTCTCTACAGACGACTTAACCACAACTATGATTGAACAATCTCATACATCAGCATCATACCAAGCAGAACTGAGTGGTAGCGAGCATCGCATTGCTTATCTTGTATGTAAGGATTTATCTACGAAAGAGATGAGTGTGTAATTATCTTCCATAGTTCTACATGGCAGGGATGTTTTGCCCATAAAATCTTTTAGAATGGCAATGTTCTGAGGATAAATGCCATCTATTTTTAAGAAAGTAGATTTGGTAAAATTATTCCTCACTTAAATTAAATAGATAGCGGTATCTTTGTTGTCTGTTTATTCGCCTAATTGTGAGTCTCAAAAGAAGAATAAGGGTATGATGATGACTCAAGTCAATGGTCTAAGCTCGGTACCTGTGGTTCATACAATTTAAGTAAACCTAAAAACATGACTGAGCAATCTCACATAAAAATCCGCGTACTGGTAGCAGAGAGCTTTGAGCTTGTACGTATGGGTTTGCGTGTATTGTTTGAAAATCATCCGACCATACGCTTGGTTGCGGAAACCAATTGCATCGAAGATTTATTTGGTTTGGCCGTGCAACATAAACCGGACGTGGTTCTCGTTGACTTACAATTAAACAACGGTAATTGTGCCGAATATATTCCCAAGTTGCTGAATGTTTGTCCAAAAAGTAAAGTGCTGGCTTTTTCCCATCACAATAGTGAGCATACGTATTTGCAAACATTTCGTTCAGGAGCGGTCGGTATTATCAGCAAACACCATTCTTCCGAATTGCTATTGAAAGCCATTTATGCGATTCACGCAGGCCAAGTTTGGTTTGATCGCAGTATTACCAAGTTGTTATGGCAAGCGCAGTTTGATGCTGCTGTAGTGCCGGAAATACAAACCGATACCCAAGCATCGTATCAATCAAAGTTGAGTGATGGCGAACGTCAAATTGCCTATCTGGCATGTCGAGGTTTATCCGCTAAAGAGATAAGCGCGCAATTATTTATTGCGGAGAAAACCGTACGCAATCAGTTGTCAATCATTTATAAGAAGATTGGCGTCAAGAAACAGATTGAGCTATGCCTGCAAGCTCCTCTATATGATTACTTTGAAGATTCAAATTCGTAGGACATTTTGCCCGGAAGATGCTGAGAGATAGCTGTATTTTTGGGACAAATGACATCTATTTCCCAGAAAATGGACTTGATATAATCATCTTCCCGTCAAATTAGAGAGATGACAATCATTAATTCCTACAGTCCATCTATCAGATCATAAATTAAAAACAAAAACCTTGATTGATTTGCCGGGGCGTACTTTTCGTACACGTTGCATTGGGTATGCACTTTTTCACATTTAAGGAGGATGGTTAAAATGTCGTTTCAGCCTAGCCAACTTGGTTACATCATGGCGTTTCCCAAGAGCATTGATGCTACGCCATATACGTCACACAATGCTTTATTCAGGCGGTTATTCATAGCATTTTTTCTCATATTGACGTCATCTTTATTACTGATTGGCAAGAGTGATGCTGCAGAGCATATTATTCGATTAACAACAGAAGAAACCCGGGATGATGGGTTTGGCAACAAACTGCTGGCCTACAAGATGTTAGGCCATGTGGTGGATGGCGTGGATATTACAGATCATTATAGTGCGGTAGCGACAATTCCCGGGCCAACAATCTTGTTAACCGAAGGTGACACGGTTAAGCTGACTATTCTGAATGAAATCCCCGGTAATGCCTCCGCGGTTGCAGGTATCAGCAAGCAAGTCAGCGTGCATGTTCATGGTGTTCACTACAACATCCTCAGCGATGGTACGCTCAAAGTAATCAACAATCAGCTTGATGAGGGAGCGGGGGCCGGACCGGAAGATACTTTCGCATTCTATGAATATGAATGGAATGTTGCACCGGGAACTGCGGGTACCTGGCCATATCATGATCATAATTTTGAGAGTCATAACGGTTCGGAAAATAAAGGGCTTTTTGGTGCAATCATTGTTAATCCGATCGGTTCTCCCAGCTTTGCCAAAGAGTATGTGCTCTATCTGGGTGACGACGCTTTCTGGGGGATGGAAATCGATGGAATTACCAAAAAACAATCCAAGCATGGTGTCAATCCGCCACTGGCTGCTCTAAAAAACAGCGATGTCCGCTTTCATCTGATTGCTATGGGTACTGACATCCACAAGTTTGTGCTGAATGGTTATCAGTGGTTCGATCCGGGAACGCATAACCTTATTAATCAAGTCGCAATTGGTCCGCTTGAGAAGCATGTATTTACTGTCAAAGCGAAACAAAGTACACGCTATATGGATAACCACCTGTCCAATAAGTTAATGGGCATGGCAGGTAAATTTAATGTGCAGTAAACAAGCGGATAAGCATACAGAAGATAAGGATAACATGATGAACAAAAAGAATATTCCTGGATTAAGAAATCCAGCCTCAATGCTGACGGTTTTGATACTGTTTGCTGTGATGTTTCTGATATCACCAATGGCATGGGCAGCAACGCATTATTTTACACTGACCGCTAAAACCTTACCTAACGGTCAATTAGGCTATGCATTGGGTGGCACCGAAGGTGGCAGCGATGCAGAAGCTGCCATTCCCGGTCCGGCACTATTTGTAAAGCAGGGCGATGTGGTGAGTGTGACACTTTTTAATGATACCGCATCCGAAGTGGGTTTTAAGGTGCCCGGTCTAAAAAACAAGAACACTACGAGAACGCGTCCGGGACAAGTTCAAAAGTATACGGTTCAGGCGAATAAAGCGGGCACGTATGTGTACCATGGCGATGGAAAAGAGCTCCTGGGTTTGTTTGGTGCACTGGTTGTCGATAAGGCCAATGGTCCGATTGACAGCTATGTTGATGATAATGGCAGCATTATTCCAGTCACAAAAGCGAATTTGGATAAACAATTCGTTTTGTTCATGGTCGGTTCAACTTTCTGGGGAACCGAGATATCCGGTGACGGTACACAGCAAAAACCGTTATGGACCAATCCAAACCTGGGTGCCATAGAGAATGATATTGTTCGTTTTCATATTCTGTCCGTGGGACCCGGCCATACATTCCATTTGCACGCGCATCGCTGGCTTAAAACCGGAACAAATACGGTCATCGATACTAAATTACTGGACGAAGGCTCGGATACCCATACATTTACCATCAAAGCAGGCAGCGGTGTGGGTGCCGGAGATTGGCAATATCATTGCCACTTGTTTGCCCATATGGAAGCAGGCATGCACGGCAGTTTCAGAGTTGATCCAATGGGTGGTAGCGGTGTCAGTATTGCAGGTGCATCCCCTTACGGCAGAATTTTACTGGGTACGAAAGACGAACCCGGTCTGGTAACTTTTAAAGTATCCGACGAACCTGCCAGCTGGTTTAGAAGCGCGCGTGGTGATGCGATTGTTGGATTGCCTTACGACATTAAAACAAAATCCCTGGAAGTGATGTCTCCGGGCAGTAGTGTCCACTTCATCATGTCTGACACCAATGCCGTGCACACCATCAGCTCTCTGTTATGGCCTACGGGCGCGCATCACATGCCTTTCGATCAAACCGATGCTTATCGGGGCGGCGCGATTGTGAAATTGGATACGCCGGGACTGTATGTATTTACTTGTAAAGTACATCCTTACATGTTCGGTGCGGTTATTGTTGATGATCCTAATACGGAAGGGTTGGATCTGGGGAATCCGGAGGCTGACTATAAAATTGATCTGGTGACCGGTATCAAAGGTTTACCGACCAGTAGTGATCTTGCCATCCGTTTGCTGAAAACATTCTTCATTGCCACTTCACCAAGTAACTGGCAGGATTATTCATCCGGTCTGTGGAATGTCAGATTTCCTACGCTGCCTGTTAGAATTTCAGGAACGCCATTCGGCAATATCGTTGATGGTGGACTGGCGGCGCCGCTGACGATTCTGAATGTGAATAATCAAGCGCTTTCGACACCTGTTCCTCCGACGACACCTGGCGTCGGAGAGGTTTGGGTCAATACCCAGTTTGAGAAAACTGCCGGTAAATACAAACCGGGTACCACAACTGTGATTGATGCGACCAATTGGACAGTTAAACGCAAAGTTGCGTTGCCTCACATCAACAACAATAATCCGCATAACATGTGGTCTAATCGGGATCAATCGGTTATTTATCAAACACAATGGTTTGATAACAAATTCACGATGATTAATCGTGAAAATGGCAAATTAATCAAAAATATTAAAGTGGGGTATTCACCTTCTCATGTGGTGACATTACCGACTACGGATGATATTACAATCGCGATCAACGGCGAGAATGGTATCTCTGTCATTCCGGTGGGCACCACAAGGGTCACCAAAATGATGCCGACGCAGGCGCATGGACATATCTCCGCTAATCCGCATGGTCATTGGATTAGCGCCGATGGTTCCAAAATCGTGACACCTAACATCAACACCAATGATATCGGGATTTATAACGCCGCCGATGGCGATATACAGGCTCGCACGCCAACAGGACAAAATGCGCCCGGCGCTCATCCGATTGCAATTGGCATGATGCCGGATTCCAGCAAAATTTACGCCGCCAATCTGCTACATCACACGCTCAGTGTGGTGAATGGTAATACCGGCGCATTGATGAAAACCATCAATCTCATTGCCGATTATAATCCGATCAACGGATCGTTTGCAGACAATGATGGTAATGGAAAAATTGCTGTTGGCGTACTGCCAATTCAATCGCCTGTTTCTCCGGATGGTAAAGCAGTGGTAATTGCCTCAACGGGTGGACAGATTGTCATTGTCGATACAGCGACTGACACCATTGTCAAATCGCTGGATTGCGACCCGGGTTGCCACGGCGCTAACTTTGGTGCGAAACAAGGTGGCGGTTATTATGCTTATGTCACGAGCAAATTTGGTAACAGACTTACTGTCGTAGATATCGACCCGAATGGAGATGGCGATATAAAGGATGCAGACATCGTTGGCTATGTTTCTTTGGTTGACAGCGAAGATACCGCTAAAGATGATACCGTTGTTGGCTTGCCAGGATTTGGTGGTCAGGGAGTACTGGCTGTTCCGAATGTCTATAATGGCTGGGTACAAAACCTTCCTGCAATTTGGAAAAATGATCTGACTGCTGCACAGCAAAATCCAATAGACTAATAATTAACTTCCGTTGAGGCAGTTTCTAATTACGGCTACCAGATTAATACTGGTAGCCGTTTTTTATTCATATCAAGCAAACGTGGCGATGGGGAAGTCGATTGGTTTGGCAGCGGGAACTGGGGCTGATAGAACAAACGCTGCACAACTGGGTGAAATTGGCAACGGCAGGCAAACTTAACGGTACGAGTACCAAGATTGTTACACCGGAATAAATGGATCTATCCCGGTTACGTACTGAGAACGTAAGGCTGAAATGGGAATGTGAGATCCTAAAAAAAGCAACGGGAATATTCCCTTGCCGAGATGTGTACGATATTCGATTGGTGTCGAACGGCTAGAATCTACTAGGGAAAAATAAAAAGCCACTGCCTGTTGCGGTTGGCTCTTGAATCCACCAGCTTGATTGATCTCCAGTCAAACGGAATTTTTATTATTGACTGTGACGGGAACAATCTCCCGAGATTTTCCCGTTAAATTTAATTTCTTTCGGGTTTAATTCCTCACTGCTTGCGGTGGGGTGCTTTATTCAAGATATTTATTTCTGCCGTATCTTTAAAGGTTTCGCCGAGTCTGTATGAAACAAATAGGGTTCAGCGAGTCCGAAACCTTGAACGTAATCGACGCCTATTTCTTCCAGCAATTGCAATGTTTCGGTATCTTCTACCCATGCAGCGATGGTTTTTAATCCCATGATATGTCCAATGCGATTAATGGATTCAATTATCGCGCAATCAACGGTATCAGTGAGTATGCCCTTGACCAGTCGTCCATCGATTTTTAGATAGTCCAATGGGATATCTTTCAAATAACTAAAGGAAGATAAGTTACTGCCAAAATCATCTATTGAGAAACGGCAGCCCAGTTCTTTAAGGGTTGAGATGAATTTTATGACATGTTTCAGATCGGTTAATGCAACATTCTCAGAAATTTCAAAGCAGATATTCGACGGGTTTCTTTTGTAGGTTTTGAGTTTGTCAACTACAAAATTAAGAAAATTCTCATCGCTTAACGCGTATCCTGATAAATTAATCGCGTATATATTCTTGGATTGGTTATAAAAACGAGCCTCGAGCAATTCGAGAGATCGCTCCACTACCCAGCGATCGATTGTCAGCATCTGATCGTAACGCTCGACAGAAGGAAGGAATGAACCGGGTAAAATGAGTTGGTTCTGCTCGCCTTGTAGACGCAAGAGAAATTCACCATGTTCTTCAAGCGCATTTTTATTGGAGAGCGCGATGATCGGTTGAAAATATAAACACAATCGCTGATCGGCTATCGCTTTTTGTATGCGTGGCAACCATTGCATAGTACCGGATTTTTTTTGTAACCCGCTATCATTCGCTTGATAGACATGGACCCGATTTCTTCCTTCATTTTTAGCGGTATAACAAGCGCTATCGGCGGCACTTAATACTTTTGCAAAGCCTTCATTATTATGAGTGATTGGGAATAATCCAATGCTGACACCAATAGTGAAGGTTTTATCCTGCCAGTAATAACGGAAGCTTTGTACTAATTCACGGAGCGTGTTGGCAACTTGGAGCGCCTCATTCTGTGGGCAGTGTTCCAGGATAATGCCAAACTCATCGCCACCAAGGCGTGCCAAAGTGTCTCGGGTACGTAGCTTGGAGTGCAGTAGTGCTGTCACTTGGCGCAACAATTCATCGCCTGCACTATGCCCACAAGTATCATTGACGATTTTAAATTGATCCAAGTCAAGATACAAAAGTCCATGGATATCATTTTTGCGAATCGATGTCAGAATTTTACGCAAGCGATTTTCAAATTCATCGCGATTTAACAAGCCAGTCAGAGAATCATGTGCTGCTTGATAGGCGAGTTTTTGAGTCAGTTGACGTTGTTTTGTCACATCCCGGAAAGTGAGGACAGTTCCGATCACATTTTTTTTATTATTCTGAATCGGCGCAACAGAATAATCGATAATACATTCCTGTTTGTCTTTGCGAATCAGTATGCATTCCTGATTTCTTTTGGATTTCTTTAATGCATTTAGACAGTTGGCAAGTGGATCTTCAATGAGTGCTTGTGTGCTTATTTCCTTAATGCGAAAAATATGCTGTAAAGGTGCATCACTCGCATCCTGGTTACGCCAACCGGTGAATAGTTCTGCGACTGGATTCAGATAGGTAATGTTTCCCAAGGAATCCGTGGTGATAACTGCATCACCGATACTGGCTAATGTGACTTGAAAGAGCTCTTTTTCCTGATACAAAATATCATTGGATAGCGCCAGTGCTTCAGTACGTTCTATCACACGTTGTTCTAATAGCTCTTTCGCATTTTGCAATGCTTTTTGCGTCAGATCTTTTTCTGTAATTTGTTCCTGTAACTTGAGGTTAATGGCACTTTGGCGATCTTGGGATTGGAGTAAACGATTTAATAGATCAAAATTACTGAACCGTAAATTCAGTGAATTGGTAAGTGTTTGATGTAATCGATGCGAGATTCTCCCCATGATGGAAACGAAAAGTAGATAAGTCAGGGCTATCGCAATACTGGTATCACTCTCATGAATCACTACCTGATAGATGAAAGGGATGGCAACGGGTACTGCGAAAGCTGGGAAAGCGCCTTTGTAGGATGATAAGGTGGCTGTTGCCCCTGCGATCATGCCCCCCAGTAAATAAGCAAGAAACAATTGATGCAATGCGCTGTTACCCACAAAAAAGATACCTCCGGCGATACCCCACAGTAGTCCTGATAGTAAGACGCCGGATATAAAAAGATGTCCCCAAGTAACTGACTCAGTAACCGAGGGATCTTTACGGAAAAAGGATCTGACTAACAGAAATCTAATAAGAGTCAGCAGGTAGGTTGCTGCTAACCAGTTTAATAGCCAATCTTTGGAAATATAATTCCAGAAAACAAAAACTAATGCGGTTGAGATAATAAGCGTCGCAAAAAGTGCTTTAGTAGCTTGCTGATAAAGCAATTTTATCTGTTCGGCAAGAAGCGCGGCAGAATGATTGGATTGCTGAAACTTAGAATCTTCATTGTAATTATCCAGCATCGATTCCTTGTAATCATTTTTCATCACAGATCAACTATGGAAAATTTACATACTCTATAAGTTAATTTTCCGGTGAAACGAATGGATGGAAGTAAGTTTAATTTAATTTTGGAAGATTGCGTCTTAAATGTAAAAGCGCTCATTAAATTAAGTTGCTCAGGTTGGTAAAGACAAAACTCACATTCCTGTATTGTTTTATGTCGGATAGATCTTATTGACAGAGAAAAAATTATACTCAAGAATCCAGATAAATAACAGAATCACTAGATATCATCATTACTAATAGCAAAACTACTAGGAATAAAATGATCAGATCAAATAGTGTTACCGCTCATTCTTATCATGGTTGTTTTTGTCATTTCTGTTATTTTTTGTTGTGTTTCTCAGTTCCTGTATCAAGTGCTGGCATCGCGATAATGGAACAGAGTGTCAAGGAGTTGGGACAGGCGTTTTCCGGTGCCCCGACCAATATCGAAGATGGCAGCATGGTATTTTTTAATCCTGGTGCGATGAGTCAAGTCCGAGGCAGATTATTATCGGTATCGGGATATATCGTAGCACCATCGATAAGCTTTCAAAATAGTTCTTCACATTTGAGTCCGTTACTTGGTGGCGCGCCTCTCAAAGGCGGCAATGGCGGGGATTCGACAAATCCGATTTTTATTCCGAATTTTTATTATGTTCAGGAACTGACAAAGCGGATAACAGCCGGTCTTGGCATTAATATGCCATTTGGTACACGAAATAGCTATCACTCGGATTGGCAAGGGCGCTATCAGGCGATCGATTCAGAAATTATGACCGCAAATTTCAATCCATCTTTATCGTTCAAGGTGACGGAGAAATTTTCGGTGGGTGCCGGTTTCAATGTGCAATACCTGCAATCCAAGCTTACTAACGCGATCGATTTTGGAACAGCTTGTCTTCCGGCTATGGGGCCGATACCTTGCGCCAATCAGGGATTGCTGCCGCAAGTAGCAGACGGGCATGCTTCCCTGAAAGGGGACAGCGTGGGATTTGGTTATAATTTCGGTGCGTTTTATGCCCTGGATCAAGATACCCGCTTAGGTGTCAGCTATCGCTCCAGGATTGCACATGACGTGCATGGCAATGCGAATTTTTCTGTGCCTGATAACGCGATGCTTCTGGCACAAAATGGCCATTTCATTGATACCAATGCGCGTACGTCCGTCACATTACCCGATAATGTTTTATTTGGTTTTTCTCACCGCCTTAATCCCCGCTGGACTATTTCTGCAGATGCGATGTGGACGCATTGGAGTTTAATCCGCGAACTCCGGACAGACTTCTCATCGGCACAACGCGATGATGTGCTGGACTTAAAATGGCAAGATACGTGGCGATATGCTGTTGGTGTCAATTATTTTTCCGCAACCAACAAATGGATGCTGAGAAGCGGGTTTGCTTATGATCAGACGCCCGTTCTAAATTCACAGCATCGATCACCGCGCATTCCTGATAGTAGTCGCTATTGGCTGACCGCCGGTTTTACATATGCCGTACTAAAGAATGTCAATATACATGGTGCTTATGCACATTTGTTCATGGATGATGCTGCTATCAATAGGCGAGGGGCAACGGGTGATTTTCTTGTGGGACAATACTCCGAACAAGCCAATATCGGCGGACTGCAAATGGATTGGCGCTTTTGATCTCATCTGCGTGTCGATACATCATATCGACAGATAGTTTTCTGAAAATTATCATTGATTGCGGTATCTTATAGTGACCAATAGTTTTGGCGCTACAGGAAATTCTTACCATTCATAGAAACTGAGACAATCCATGGATAAAAAAGTACAAATCAATTTCTGGTTTATCATCGTGGCGATACTGAGTTTGCTATTGATACAGAATCTGTATACGCAATACACCCACGTTAAACCTATTCCATACAGTCATTTTCAACATTTACTGGAGCAGGGGAGTGTGGCTGAAATTGCGATTACCGAGCATCAGATCTTTGGTACGCTCAAGGAAAAACACGCCGATGGATTTAAGGATTTTGTGACCACAAGAGTTGAACCCGGATTGGCGGAAATACTGGATAAGCATAATGTGGTATATACCGGCGTTGTTCAGAGCACGTGGTTACGAGATTTACTCTCCTGGATTGTGCCAACGGCTATTTTTGTCGGTATCTGGTTATTTATCATCCGGCGTATGGGCAACAATATGGGCAGCGGGTTGATGTCGATTGGTAAAAGTCACGCCAAAGTGTTTGTGGAAAAAGAAACCAAAGTAACCTTTCATGATGTGGCAGGCGTGGATGAAGCCAAAGAGGAATTGGTGGAAATTGTCAATTTCCTTAAAAATCCGGCAGATTATGGCCGTTTGGGTGGGCGGGCGCCTAAAGGCATATTGCTGGTTGGTCCGCCGGGTACCGGCAAAACATTACTGGCGCGTGCTGTGGCGGGTGAAGCCGGGGTACCGTTTTTTTCTATTTCCGGCTCGGAATTTGTCGAGATGTTTGTTGGCGTGGGAGCCGCCAGAGTGCGTGATTTGTTTGAGCAGGCACGGCAGATGGCGCCAGCTATCATTTTTATTGATGAACTGGATGCGCTGGGTCGGGCCCGGGGTGCTTACGGCTTGGGAGGAGGACATGACGAAAAGGAACAAACGCTGAATCAATTGCTGGCCGAGCTGGATGGTTTTGATTCCAGCAGTGGGATTGTGTTGCTGGCGGCTACCAATCGGCCGGAAATTCTTGATCCGGCATTATTGCGCGCCGGACGGTTTGATCGCCAAGTGCTGGTGGATCGGCCCGATAAGCTGGGACGTGAGCAAATTCTGGCGGTGCATGCAAAGAAAGTGAAATTGCATACGGATGTCAAAATCGAACAAATCGCCGCTTTAACCCCTGGATTTACCGGCGCAGATTTGGCAAACCTGATTAATGAAGCGACTTTGCTGGCGACACGGCGTGCTGCCACGTCCGTCACCATGGATGATTTCAACAATGCCATTGAACGCATCGTAGCCGGTCTGGAGAAACGTAATCGTTTGTTGAATCCTAATGAGCGAAAAGTGGTCGCATTTCATGAATTGGGGCATGCGATGGTGGCGCTGGCACTGCCCGGCACGGACGAAGTGCACAAAGTATCCATTATTCCGCGCGGTGTCGGCGCATTGGGCTATACCATTCAACGTCCGACGGAAGATCGTTTCCTGATGACGCGCGTGGAACTACAAAATAAAATGGCGGTGTTGCTGGGTGGGCGTGCTGCCGAACAAGTCGTGTTTAGCGAAGTATCTACCGGTGCGGCGGATGATCTGGTACGTGCCACCGATATTGCCCGTGCCATGGTGCTGCGGTATGGCATGAGTGAGGCCTTGGGGCATGTGTCGTATGACCGCGAACAGTCTGCTTTCCTGCAAACGAATGTTCCTATGCCGCAGAATCGCAATTACAGCGAAGAAACAGCTAATAAGATTGATATCGCGGTACGCGCATTGGTCGATCAGGCATTGGAGTGTGCTGTGAATATCCTGCAAACTAACCGAACCTTGCTGGATCAAACTGCGGAAGAATTATTGAAAACTGAAACACTCAACCAACCTGAAATCATCAAGCTGAAACAGATGATCACTGCTAATGCATCGAGACGCGCTACGACCCAATAAAAATCAATATAAACCAAACTTTCGGAGAAAAGTGGATTAAAATTGATGTTTGTCGGATTTTAGGAATATTTGTCAGTTCATAACAGCAAGTTTTATGGTTAAAATCGGATCTGGTCAACTTATTGATGATAATATCAACAATAATCAGATGCTCATCGATTATTTAACGCTGATGGGGAATATTTGATTCGTTACAAAGTGCTGAGGCTGTTGTTCTTTCGTTGTTTCTTCAGATAAATTTCACTATCTAGTATGCCACCTGAAACTTTAATTGAGGTCAATGACCTGAATTTTTCCTACGACACGCGCGCGATTTTGCGAGGTGTCGATATGACCATGCCACGTGGCAAAGTCATCGCCATTATGGGCGGTAGCGGCTCAGGTAAAACTACGTTACTTCGATTGATCAGTGGCGCAATTCAACCAACCTCCGGTTATGTGAAGTTTGCCGGAGAAGTGGTGCATGAGCTTGATCGTGACGCACTTTTCAAGTTGCGGCGCAAGATGGGGATGTTGTTTCAGTTCGGCGCATTGTTTACGGATTTATCGGTTTTTGACAATGTCGCATTTCAGATGCGCGAGCATACCAATTTGCCGGAATCCATGATTCGTGATCTGGTACTCATGAAACTGCACGCCGTGGGTTTACGCGGGGCGCATCATTTAATGCCCAATGAGTTATCCGGCGGGATGGCGCGGCGTGTGGCTTTGGCGCGTTCCATCGCGTTGGATCCGATGCTGATTATGTACGATGAACCATTTACTGGGCTTGATCCGATTTCATTGAGTGTCATCGGAAATTTGATTCGCCGGTTAACCGATGCACTCGGCATGACATCGATCGTGGTGACTCATGATGTACAGGAATCCCTGAAAATTGTGGATTATGTTTATTTTATTGCAGATGGTGTCATCGCAGCCCAGGGTACACCGAAGGAAGTGCGCGAATCGATCGCACCTTTTGTGCATCAGTTCATACATGGTGAAGAAGATGGACCGGTACCGTTTCATTATTCCGCTCAGGCGTATCAAAAGGATTTGAATTTGGAGGGCGGGCTTGCCTAGACGTATCGTATCCGGCATTCGGAATGTCGGCCATCGGGTGATTGACAGTGTCTGGCGGTTGGGTATGGCCAGCCGTTTTTTTATCCTGGTATTATTAAAATCCGGCACCAGCCTGCGCCGTTTTAATTTGGTTGTACGTGAATTGTATTTCACCGGTGTCTTGTCATTGATTATTATCGTGGTATCAGGGCTTTTTGTCGGCATGGTGCTGGGTTTGCAAGGCTACGAGACACTACAGAAATATGGCTCGGAATCAGCGGTTGGTACGTTGGTGGCACTATCTTTGGTGCGTGAACTGGGGCCTGTCGTGGCGGCGTTGTTATTTGCCAGCCGTGCGGGTTCAGCGATTACCGCAGAGATTGGATTAATGAAAGCCACGGAGCAATTGGCAGCGATGGGAATGATGGCGGTTGATCCGATTGCGCGAGTGGTGGCGCCGCGTTTTTGGGCTGGCGTAATTTCCATGCCGTTTCTGGCGGCGATGTTTTCGGTGATGGGGGTTTTTGGCGGCTACCTGGTTACCGTGGTATTTATTGGCGTGGATGAAGGTTCCTATTGGTCGCAAATGCAGAGCGCGGTTGATTTTCGTTTTGATATCATAAATGGTTTTATCAAAAGTTGTTTCTTCGGCGTGGCGGTTACTGCCATTGCGGTTTTTGAAGGTTATGATGCGCCGCCGACTGCGGAAGGCGTGTCAGGGGCGACAACGCGTACGGTCGTAACTTCGTCATTAGTCATTTTGGGACTTGATTTTATTTTGACCGCTTTCATGTTTAGAGGGGTGAGTTAATGCAGCGGACAACAATGGATTTATGGGTGGGATTGTTTGTGGTCACGGGTATTATCGCGCTCATGATATTGAGTCTTAAAGTCGGTAATCTGAATGTTTATAATCCTTCACAAAGCTACATCCTTACCGGAAATTTTGAGAATATCGGTGGTTTGAAGGTTCGCGCGCCGGTCAAAAGCGCCGGCGTGGTGGTAGGACGAGTAACCGACATTCAGTTTAGTACGCAGACTTATGATGCCGTGGTAACCATGAGTATGGATAGTCGTTTCCCGTTCCCCAAAGATACTTTCGCCAGCATCCTGACATCAGGATTGCTCGGCGAGCAATATATCGGGCTAGCTGCGGGCGGGGATGAAGCGCAGTTAAAGGATGGTGATAAAATTATGAAAACCAATTCGGCCATGGTGCTTGAAGAATTGATCGGACGTTTTTTGTTTAATAAGGCATCGGAGGATGATTCTTTTTGATTGAACGGATATTTGTTAAATTTATTCTTGTTGGTTTAACATTGCATATTACTTAAAATTTTGGTGAGAGAACGATGAAAAGATTTATTGGGATAATTGGTTTAATACTTTCTAATTTGTTGGTATTTCCTGCATGGTCAATGGATCTTGCGCCTGATAGGCTGGTTGACAGAACAGTTCAGGAAGTCATGGATATTATTCAGAAAGATGAAGAATTAAAGAATGGCAACAAAGAAAAAATGCTCGATTTGATCGAATCTAAAATATTGCCGCATTTTAATTTTACGCGCATGACACAACTCGCCATGGGGCAGCACTGGTCAGCCGCTGCGCCGGAGCAGCAAAACAAGCTGGTACATGAATTTCGCACATTGTTAGTACGCACTTATTCGAATGCATTGACGAGTTATCAGGATGAAACGATTAAAGTAAATCCCATACAATCGCTGGGTGATCGCGTGGAAACCATGGTACGTACTGTCGTCATTCAAGGTAATGGAAAACAACCGGTGCCGATTGATTACAACATGGAAAAAAAACCGGATGGCTGGAAAGTTTATGATGTGACGGTTGCCGGTGTAAGCCTGGTGACAAATTATCGTGGAACCTTTAATAGTCAAGTGCGCAAGGGCGGCATTGAGGGGCTGTTGAAAACATTATCGGACAAGAATAAATCCTTGGAAGGCAAAAAGTAATATCAACCGGTGAGTAATCTGAATACTTTATCTGCAATGGTTTCTTGTGATGGCGATAGAATTATCGTGCAAGGGTCTGTTACCATTGATAATGTTGTCGCTCTAACGCAACAAGGGGTAGCTCTGTTTGACGAGCATCATCGGGTAATTGACCTGGATAAAGTGACCGGTGTTGATTCAACCGTTATCAGTATGTTGCTGGAATGGTTACGTGCAGCGCGTCAAAAATGCTATTCATTACAGTTTATCAATATGCCCGCAAGCCTTGAAAGCCTGATTCAACTATATGGGGTAGCGGAATTGATCCTGGTTCCTGTGAATAAGACCACGGATCAAAGCGCCGCCTGATCAGGTAGCGCTTTGATATATCGGGAATCTTAAGCACTATTTTCTCTAATTAATCCATCCGATGTTGCCAGCTATTGAAGTCAAGCAAGTGTGCAAGCGCTATGGCGATTTGTGTGTATTGACTGATATTGATCTTGAGGTTCACACGGGGGAATTTTTTGCTTTATTGGGTCCGAATGGTGCCGGTAAAACGACCCTGATCAGTATTATCGCCGGCCTGTCTCTGGCCAACAGCGGTTCAGTCAATGTCATGGGGCACCATGTCACCACGCACTATCAACAAGCCCGTCTAAATTTAGGTATCGTGCCGCAAGAATTGGTATTTGATCCTTTTTTCACGGTACGTGAAACCTTGTTAATACAATCGGGCTATTACGGTATCAAGGCAAATACGCGCTGGGTGGATGAAATCATTGAGCGTTTGGATCTGACCGATAAGGCTGATGTGAACATGCGTGCGTTGTCGGGAGGTATGAAACGCCGTGTTCTGGTTGCGCAGGCATTGGTGCATAAGCCGCCGGTGATTATTCTGGATGAACCGACAGCCGGCGTGGATGTTGAATTACGTCAGACACTGTGGGATTTTATCAAGCAACTCAATCAGGATGGCCATACCATTGTTTTGACCACGCACTATCTGGAAGAAGCAGAAACATTATGCAATCGTGTTGCCATGCTTAAGGAAGGAAAAATCGTTGCATTGGATAGCACGCAAAATCTGATTGGGAAAATGGCGGTAGGGAAGTCAATACGCTTGAGATTGTTACCGGACACACTGCCGTCAACACTGCAACCGTTACAAATCAGTCATAACGATGGCATATACGAACTCCGAATTGAAAACTACGCACAGGTGGAATCCATTTTGTCGTCATTACGCGCTGCGAATTGCCAGATACTGGAGATGCATTTGCAGCAACCTGATCTGGAAGATGTCTTTGTCAGTATCATGACGGAAAGCGGAAATCCATCAAAATGACTGGTTTTCTTACATTACTGTATAAGGAATTGCTGCGTTTCTGGAAAGTGGGTTTCCAAACGGTCTTGGCGCCGATGATATCTACTTTATTGTATCTGCTGGTTTTCTTTCATGTGCTGGAAGCGCATGTGGAGGCTTATCCGGGGATAGCTTACACCACTTTCCTGATTCCCGGACTCGTGATGATGGCGGTCATACAAAATGCGTTTGCCAATTCATCTTCCAGCATAATTCAGTCCAAAATCAGTGGCAATATTGTATTTATCCTGTTGTCGCCATTGTCCTATCAAGCTATATTTTTTGCGTATATTCTGGCGTCTGTAGTGCGGGGATTGTTGGTCGGTTTGGGTGTTTATTTGGTGACGCTGATATTTTTTGATATTCCGCTGCAATTGCCTTTGTGGGCATTGTTGTTTGTCATTCTGGGTAGCGCGATACTCGGTGCATTGGGTTTGATCGCCGGTATCTGGGCGGATAAATTCGATCAATTGGCAGCGTTTCAGAATTTTATCATTCTACCATTGACATTCTTATCCGGCGTGTTTTATACCGTACATTCACTACCTGTCGGTTGGCAATACTTGTCTCATCTCAATCCGTTCTTTTATATGATCGACGGATTTCGCTACGGCTTCTTTGGCATATCGGATATTTCGCCTTATATTAGCCTGACGATTGTGGCAATATGCTTGCTGGCAATTTCCATGTTGGCCATTCGACTGCTCAAAACAGGCTATAAGTTGCGTTTCTAAGAAATAATTACTTATTTACCTACTAACAATGCATCAAGGAGGATTGTAATGATTACAGCAGAGTATATAAAAACCACGATTGAATCATCGTTGCCGTGTGAATATGTGAAGGTGGAAGGCGATGACGGACGCCATTTTCTGGCGTTGATTGTCAGTGCCGAATTTGTCGGAAAAAATACCGTTCAACAGCATCAACTGGTATACAAATCGTTGGGTGATAAAATGAAGCAAGAGGTTCACGCGTTATCAATGAAAACACTGACACCTGAGCAATGGACTGATAAATCCTGAGGAAGCAGGATCACGTTTGAAAGAACCTTAAAACAGTTTTACCAGTCCGAATTCGTTATAATTACCCTCTTTTATCGCTCAATCTGGAATTTCATTGTTTAGAATACTCGGCGCTTTAACAGGCTTCTTCATCTTTGGTTTTTTAGGTATATTCCTGGGTTATTTTATCGGAAGCTTCATTGACCGTTTCCGAACGTTTGGTTCCGGCGGGATGAATCCATTTAATGCCCCGCGCCGTCAATCGGTTTTCCTGGAAACCGTTTTCATTTTGATGGGTAAATTGGCCAAGGCGGATGGCCGTGTTTCAGAGACAGAAGTATCGCATGTGCAACAGTTCATGCAAAAACTGGGCATGACACCCGATCATCGACTCAAAGCCATTGCACTTTTCAAGCAAGGTGCTGCCGTAGATTATGATATCCATCCAAAAATCAACGAATTCCTCGCCGTATGCGGTTATTCCAATAATTTGAAGCAGATGTTGCTGGTTTATCTCATTATTATGGGATTATCCGATGGACACCTGAATGCTGCCGAAGAAGAACTTCTGAAAGAAGTGGCCGGGCGCCTTGGATATAGCCAGATTGCCTTCAGGCAATTGCTCGAGATGGTGCTGAATCAGGCGCATTTTGCCGGTGGCCAAAGCACATCAGCCAGCGCACTGGAAGATGCCTATAAAGCATTAGGTGTCAGCAAAGAAAATACGGACCAGGAAATCAAGCGCGCTTATCGTAAGTTAATGAGTCAATATCATCCGGATAAATTGATGGGACAAGGCGTACCAGAAGAGATGATCGCGGTGGCGACTGAACAGGCGCAAGAAGTCCAAACGGCCTATGATCTCATCAAGAGACATCGTGATCAGAACGCAGCCGCTTAACCGGGTATTTGAATAAAACGTCATTGAGAAATGAAACCGCTGCTTTTTAGCTTCCGCCGCTGTCCTTTTGCGATTCGTGCCCGATTGGCGATCAAGGTCAGTGGTGTTGATGTGGATACGCACGAAGTCAGTCTGCGCGCCAAACCCAAGGAAATGCTGGAATGCTCACCGAAAGGCACCGTGCCGGTGCTAAAATTCGCTGACGGACACGTGCTCGAGCAAAGTTTGGATATCATACATTGGGCGCTTGCCATCAATGATCCTGAACATTGGCTGGATGACGATTCGGCGGTAACTGCTGAAATGATGGCATTGATTCAACACAATGATGAATCGTTTAAGCCGAAACTGGATCTGTATAAATATGCCGTGCGCTATCCGCAGCACCCTGAATCCTACTACCGTGAGCAAGCAGAACCCTTTCTGGTTGAATTGGAATCACGCTTGAGTAACGATGGCTATCTGCTGAGTGGCCGCTATACATTGGCGGATATGGCCATCTTCCCTTTCATTCGGCAGTTTAGCAATGTCAATCCGGATTGGTTTTATGCTTCTCGCTATCACCACCTGATTGCATGGCTGGATCGGTTGACCGGTTCGCAATTATTTCAACATGTGATGCAGAAAGAAGCTGAGTAACTACAAGTTGTCACAACATTAAGACCCCGTACAATACCGCTATCGTTCACAGATTCAGCAATAATAACCATGCAAAATTAATATTCAATGTTATAAATGCATGGATGATAAACGATTTTTTGAAAAGACTCCTGCACAACCTAGCCTACCATTGCAATAACCAACTAGAATAGAGTTAGTTAAAAGACGGTTGGAGTAAAAGATGCAGATGAGTTTTGGAACACTGGAATTGTCGCAGCGCTTGAAGCGAGATAATGTGCTGATGAAGATTGATACCCTGATTGAATGAGAGGAATTACGTCCGAAGCTTACGGGTATATACAAGCGCGAGTTATCGCATGGTGGAGGACAGGAACCGTTTGATGCGCTGATGATGTTCAAAGCGATCCTACTGGGTCAGTGGCATAATTTATCGGATGCCGCGTTAGAGCTTTGGGTATTTCATTGTGACGACCTTATTCTTCGTTTCGTTAAAATTTGTGGAATTTTATAGATACTTCTCATGTTCAATAAACGATCTCAACATTCTCTGTTTTAAAATGCGTGTTTAACGATTGCAGCAGGTCGTCATGAAGATTTACCTGCCAGTCGTTCCCTAATTCAAGATCGGCACTGGCAAATTCATTGTGATAGGCGAGTGTTATCGGGCAGTAATTACCGAGAGGTTTTGGGGTTTGATTGGAGAAGGGGACCAGCAGTGTTTTGAGGTTGGAAACTTGGCTGAGGGTGAATGGATCGCAATGAATCCTGATTTGCTTGGCGAATCGGGAGCGTATTCCGGCGAAATCATAGAGTTGCTCGGCGGTGATTCTCAACTCATCACCTTCTTCGCCATTGTGCCCACGGTTACTGACTTTCGCTTCCACGATCAGAAGCTGATCCTCTTTTAACCATGATCGGTTGGCATCGAACAATTCACTAAAAACTACCAGTTCAACACGTGCTTTGCCGTCATCCAGGTTAATGATGGCCATTCTACCACGGCGCGTCATTTGCACGCGGATTGAATGGATGATTCCGGCGAGCAGTTGCGGCTCGCGACTGGAGTTCAATCGATCCAGTCGGGTGCGGATGAAGCGTTTGAGTGCTGCGGCGTAAGTATCGAAAGGATGTCCGCTAAAATAATAGCCTAGGCTGATTTTTTCATGACGTAATTTTTCCCGGTCTGGCCATGATTCCACATGAATCAATTGCGCTTGCATGTGTGATTGACTCTCAGCTTCACCGAATAAATTAGCTTGACTGACAGCCTGACTCGTTTGCTCGGCGGATTCGATAGCCAAGCCGACAGAAGCCAACAGGCTGGCGCGGTTAGGATTGAGTGAATCAAACGCACCGACGCGGATCAGTGATTCCATCACGCGGCGATTGGCAATACGCCGATCGACATGGTTACAGAAATCGAATAAATCAGTAAAACCCCCCATTTGTTCGCGTGCAGCAATGATTGAGTTAATCGCGGATTCTCCGGTACCTTTCACCGCGCCGAGACCAAAACGGATGGTTTTGTTGTCGACCGGAATAAAACGGTAACCGGAAAGATTAATATCCGGCGCAAGTATCGTCAGTCCGTTGGCGATGCTGTCTTCAACAAAAATATGTACTTTATCGGTGTCGTCCATGTCGGCGGACAAGCATGCGGCCATAAATTCGGCAGGGTAGTGCGCTTTCAGATAGGCAGTTTGAAAGGCAATCAGCGCATAAGCAGCAGCATGGGATTTATTAAAACCGTAACCTGCGAATTTTTCCATTAAACCGAACAGTTCGGTGGCTTTATCCTGACTCAAGTTATTGTTGATAGCGCCGGCGACGAAAATATCCCGTTGTTGCGCCATTTCCTCAACTTTCTTCTTGCCCATGGCGCGGCGCAACAAATCGGCGCTACCGAGACTGTAGCCGCCGATGACTTGCGCTATTTGCATGACTTGCTCTTGGTAGATCATGATGCCATACGTTGGGCCCAGGATCGGCTCCAGGCGCGGATCCAGATATTCAATCGTTTTCTTGCCATGCTTGCGATCAATAAATTCCGGAATCAGATCCATCGGACCGGGGCGATATAGGGCAACTAGCGCAATAATATCTTCAAAACAATCCGGTTTTGCTTTCTGCAATAGATCGATCATGCCGCGCGATTCAAACTGAAAAATGCCGACTGCGTTGCCTTTACGCATCAGTGCGTAGGTGAGTGCATCGTCAAGTGGCAGTGTCTCCAGTGAAAAAAGTTGCACAGTCGGATCGGTTTTTGTAGCAGACTCGGTGTTTGGATGCGATTGACGGATATAACCGATAGCGCGATCCAACGTGGTCAGCGTGCGCAAGCCCAGAAAATCGAATTTAACCAGGCCGATTTTTTCGACGTCGTCTTTGTCCAGTTGGCTGACCACGGAATCCGCCGATTCGGTGCAATAGACTGGACAAAAATCGGTGATTTCACTGGAAGCGATGAGTACACCGCCGGCGTGCATGCCGATATTGCGCGTAATACCTTCGAGGCTTTCCGCCAATTCCAGCAAATTGCGTACATCTTCCTCCTCCTCGGCGCGTAAATTGAGCTGCGGTTCGAGCTGACGGGCTTTTTTTAACGTCATGCCGAGCTCAAAGGGTATCAATTTAGCCAACTGGTCGACGAAGTTATACGGCAAGTCCATGACGCGACCGATATCGCGGATTACCGCTTTGGCCGCCATCGTGCCAAACGTAGCGATTTGTGAAACTTTCCCGGTACCGTAGCGTTGCTTGACGTATTCGATGACCAGTTCGCGCCGATCCTGGCAGAAATCGATGTCAAAATCCGGCATCGAGATGCGCTCAGGATTCAGAAAACGTTCAAATAGTAAATCGTAACGCAACGGATCGAGGTCGGTAATTCCCAATGAATATGCCACTAATGAGCCCGCTCCAGAGCCGCGACCAGGCCCAACCGGCACATTGTTATGCTTGGCCCAGTTAATAAAATCCGCTACGATCAGAAAATATCCGGCAAATCCCATCTGGATAATGGTATTAACTTCAAATTCAAGGCGGGATTGATACTGGGGTATTTTGTCATTACGCAGGGTTGTATCGGGAAACAGGCCTACCATGCGGTTTTTCAGACCGATGCTGGCTTGGTCGTGTAAATATTGTTCGAGGCTTTCGTTGTTAGGCGTAGGAAACAAAGGCAGCCGGTTTATACCCAATTCCAATACCAGATTGCAACGCTTGGCGATTTCTATCGTATTGGCTAATGCACTGGGAATATCGGCGAACAGTTGGGTTATCTCGGCCTGGGTTTTAAAATATTGCTCCTCCGTAAAGTTTCTTGGGCGGCGTTTGTCTTCCAGCGTATAGCCTTCGGCGATACAAACACGTGCTTCATGCACTCTGTGATCTTCCGGATTCAGGAATTGTATGGCTTGTGTGGCGACAACGGGCAGATTGAATTTTTGAGCGAGTGCCAGCGATTGCTGAACCAGCATCGCTTCATTGGTATGACCATCGCGTTGGATTTCAATATAGAAGCGATCGGGAAACAGATCAGCCCATTTTTGTGCCAGCACCTCAGCTTGTTGTGGATTATTTTGTAGAATGCATAATCCGATGTCACCCAAACGGGCGCCTGACAGCGCGATGAGTCCTTGTGATCCCCATTCATCGGTATTTAGCCAGGCTTCTTTGATCTCGGCTCTGCCGTGATGTTGGTTTTCCCGATAGGCGCGTGATAACAGGCGGGATAATAATAAATAACCGGCGCGGGATTGGCAGAGTAATAATAACCGAATGGGTTTGTTGCGATCCGCTTCATTGGTGATCCAGACATCACATCCAAGAATCGGCTTAATGCCGTTTTTATGGGCACTTTGATAGAATTTGACCAGACCGAAAAGATTGGAAAGATCGGTTAATGCCAATGCCGGCATGTGGTCTGCTCTTGCTTTTGCAACGACCTCGGCAATACGGATCGTGCTATCCAGAATGGAATATTCGCTGTGCAGGCGTAAGTGAATAAAAGCAGGATGGGTTGGCATGGTGTTACAATTCGAGTCTGCGGTAATTCTGTCATTTATACAATCGAGCGCTATTCTACATTATGTTGAAATCACCAGAACTTTTACTTCCTGCCGGCTCCCTGGAGAAAATGCGCATTGCTTATGCATTTGGCGCTGATGCCGTGTATGCCGGCCAGCCTCGTTATTCGATGCGTGCACGCAATAACGAATTTGCTTTGGAGCAACTAAAAACAGGTATCACGGAAGCCCATGCTCTGGGCAAGAAATTTTTAGTTGCCAGCAATATCATGCCGCATAACGCCAAAATTAAAACGTACCTGGAAGATATGGCGCCGGTCATTGCCATGCAACCGGATGCGTTGATTATGGCTGATCCCGGATTGATTATGATGGTGCGGGAAAAGTGGCCGGACATACCGATTCATCTGTCGGTTCAGGCGAATACGGTGAATTATATGGGCGTCAAGTTCTGGCAGAAAATAGGCTTGACGCGCGTCATTTTGTCGCGCGAATTATCGCTGGATGAAGTGGCGCAGATTCGCGATTATTGTCCTGATATGGAACTGGAAGTTTTTGTGCATGGTGCGCTGTGTATCGCTTATTCTGGACGTTGCCTGTTATCGGGATATTTTAATCACCGTGATCCGAATCAAGGCACTTGTACCAATTCATGCCGCTGGGATTATAAGGTTAAATCCGCCGAAGAAAATCCAAGTGGTGACATCCAGGAAGTAGAAAAAATCGATTTTGATTTTGGTCAGGCGATGATGGAATCTAATCAACAATCCGGCATGGCGAGTGGGTGTGGATCGATTCCCCGCCATCCTGCTGCCGATCAAGTGTACCTGATCGAAGAAAAAGAACGGCCAGGGCAGTTAATGCCGATCATGGAGGACGAACATGGTACGTATATCATGAATTCCAAGGATCTGCGCGCTGTCGAGCATATTGAACGGTTAGTGAACATAGGTGTGGATTCGCTGAAAATCGAAGGGCGCACCAAATCTTTATATTATGTGGCACGTACCGCACAGGTTTATCGCAAGGCGATTGACGATGCCGTCGCCAACAGACCGTTTGATCCGACTTTGTTAGGTGAACTGGAGGGCCTTGCGAATCGCGGCTATACCAGCGGGTTTTATCAGCGCCATAGCACGCAGGAAACCCAGAATTATCTGCGTGGGCATTCCGAATCCAATCGTAGTCAATATGTTGGCGACATTACTGGTTTTGATGCGGCTAATGGCATGGCGGAAATATTGGTTAAAAATCGCTTTCAGGTAGGCGATCGCCTCGAGATTATTCATCCGGAGGGTAATCAGGTGGTTGAGTTATCGCAGATGCTGGATGCTAAAGGGAAACCTGTTTTAATAGCACCCGGCAGTGGTCATCGGGTCAAAATACCGCTGACTGGTAATATTGCGCATGCATTTGTCGCCAGATTTTTCTAAGAAATTGTCATTTTCAGGCTAGTTTTGCCGGCATTGATAATAAAAGAAACTGAGTATCTTTTTAGGTAGCCAATTCAATTTTCCTGGAAACGGGCCTTGTATAAATCCGGCATGGCCGCCCTGTTCCGGGAATTCCAGCATGACTGCCGCTGACACATCTTCCTGTGCTGGTAACACGGATGCCGGCATGAAGGGATCGTTGCGCGCATTAATGACTAAGGTGGGTACCTTGATATGCGTCAGCCAAGGTTTGCTGCTCGATTGACGCCAATAGTCATCGGTACCGCGGAAACCATGCAGAGGAGCCGTGACCAGATTGTCAAAATCATAAATTGTGGTGCATTTCTTGAGTGCTTTGGCATCAAACAAACCGGGAAATTGCTCCAGTTTATCCAGTGCTTTGTATTTGAGTGTATTCAGAAAGTGGCGTGTATAGACTTGATTAAAACCAATATCCAATGCGGAACCCGCAGCAGCCAGATCAAGTGGTACGGATATCGTGGCAACACCTGCTACTAATTTCTTTGCCTGTTCTCCTTTTTCACCTAGCCATTTCAATAAGGCATTACCACCCAACGAGACACCAATGACATAAACGGGTTGTGTGGCGCTTGTTGCTTGCGTCTGACTGGTGATTCGCTGCAGCATCCAATCAATTTCAGCGGAATCACCGGCATGATAAGCACGAGACAATCGATTAGGTTTTCCGGAGCATCCGCGGAAATGAATGACAGCGCTACGCCAATTGTAATGCTTTAAGCGATTGGTAATACTCAGAATATAGTGACTGCACGATCCACCTTCCAAACCATGGAAAAATACAATTAAAGGTGAATGCGCAGAGCCATCTACCCAATCGACATCAACAAAATCCCCGTCATCGAGTTCCCAACGTTCACGTCGGTATTTAAAGAGTTGCGCTGGCTTATAGAAATAGGGGTAAAGTGTTTGCATGTTTCCGCCAGGTAACCAGGATGGCGCTGTATAAGGTTTTGTATAGATTGGGATTGTATTTTCTGACATATTTTCTCTTTTCAAGTCCTCAAATATGCGAATGATAAAACTTGGAAATAGTTAATTATTCGGGTTTTTATTAGTTATTTGCTACTCATTCTGACATGGTAGTTTACTTATTCTGACATGATAGTTCATTTGTCTGATCGATGAATGGGTAAATATACAGTTGAGAATTATCATGTCATGTCATAATTATTTATATAAATCATAAGGATGGGCATGAATGATCAGCAATTGGAAATAATACGAATGATTCATGCCATGTTCAGAGCGGCGCCAGGTGCACATCATTTAAGTGAATTTGTCACTTTTACTGACAATGCTGATCGTTCTGTTAGAGATCTGGCCGATATTCTTGCACAGACTGATATTTTTAAACAGTCGTTATATGCAGACACCTTGTCCAATAATGATTTTGCCAGTCAATTTGTAGAAAATACCGTTGGTCACCTGGTAAGTATGGAAAATAAATCATGGGCGGTTTCAGAAATAGAAAGAATGTTAGATCAGGGCGAAAGTCGTGGGGAAGTCATACACTGGGCGGCGATAGCGCTGGCATCGGTTGATTCAACTAATGCAGACTGGGGTGCGGCAGCGCAACAATTTAATCATCAAGTTGAAGTCGCTGCCTTCTATTCCATTGATCAAGCCGGGCCGGCGACGAGTCTGGCTGTCTTACAACAAGTCACTGCGAATATTACCGATGATATTGCCATGGTAGTCCCGGCTAAAGCGTTATTAGAATCGGGTGTCACTGGAAAAGTAATGGATGGTTATATCAATGGGGCATTCGTATTTGCAGATTTGAATGGGGATGAACTACTGAATCCTGGCGAGTCTAGTGTAATCACTGATGCGCTAGGCAATTATACGTTACAGGGTGTAGCCGGATTCGGCCAGTTAATCGTGTCCGGGGGAACCGATATTTCCACGGGCAAGTTATTGGAAGGGAATATGACGGCACCGGCAGGTTCGACAGTCGTCAATTCACTGACCACACTGGTTGATGCGGTAGCGAAAAATAATGCCATGACAGTGGCGGATGCTGCTGTGGAAGTGTTGACATCACTGGGTTTAAATACGGATATTAATCCGCTTCACTTTGATCCGATTAAAGAAACACTGCGTACCGATACCGATGCGAATGCAATCGATATTGCAGTGACTATGCATGTCGCAACCGTTCAAATCCAGATACTCATCAGTCAAACAGCTGCGGTATTGAATGGTGTGGGGGTCTCGATAGATGAGGCTACAGCGATTGATCAGGCTTACGAGGCACTGGCCGCATCGTTGGTGAACAATACGGAGTTGTTTGATTTAACATCCAACGATGTGATTGCGCAGGTGATTCAGGATGCTACGATATTATCCGGTGCTGATACTGCAGCGGTATTTAAAGTTGGTGTTTTGCTCACCGACGCTGCGCAAACTATTGCCAATTTAAACCAGGCAGTTACTAACGCATCCACCAGTAGTGCAAATCAATCAAAAATCCTATCCAGTATTGCGGCGGTGCAAATTGTGGCTGAAGACATTGAAGACACGATGGTATTAGGCGCTGCAACGGGAAATGTCAGCGATACGGTAACCAGCACAATGGGATCCGCTTTAAGCGGCGCAATCGCAGCGGCTGGTCCCACGGTCGGTGATGTGACCGGTGATGGCGTGCCGGATCCGCTACCATTGCCGCCACCGCCATCTTCCGGAGGCGGTGGCTCTTCGCCTCCTATACCCACCATTGAATCTTTTTTAGCGACAAATGCTACGGCATTTTCAGGTACGGCGGCGCATGATATTTTGTCCGTTTCTACGGCAGCAACCTGGACCCCTTTGATAATGACACCGGTTTTGTTAAATGGCGGTACAGGTACCAATACGCTGAAAGTACAAGATGGTTCAAGTATTGCCGCTGCGGTCGTGATCAACTTTCCAAATTTAACCTTTGATGCGACGGGAGTGGCAGGAACCAACGACGTCACTATGACAGCATCGCAGAATCAGCTCTTTACAGGAACCATAACGGCGGCAGGCAGCGGTGTCAATGGCGAGAAAATTACCATTGCGGGTGATGGCGCTATTACCACCTTGGCAAACATAGAGAATTACAGCATTGGAGCCGACTCAACAAATGCACGTACGGTAACCGTTGCAAATGCCGGTACAAGTGTAACGAGCAGTTCTGCATCGGATGCGGTTACTTTTAACCTTGGTGCGTTGACTTATACCGCTACGATTACGGGTGAAACCACTGTCGATGATATTCTCAGCTTGGCAACGGGCGCGGATATGAGTAGTGGCACTATCACTTATGTAGAAGCGCTGACCTTGGCATCGGGGGCGTCGGTTACACTATCGGCGGCACAAAATCAAAATTTCACCGGAACTATAACAGCGGCAGGCAGCGGCGTGGGTGGTGAAAAGATCACCATCGCAGGTGATGGCGCGGTTACGGTTTTGTCAAATATCGAAACTTATGAGCTGGGGGATGATACGACCAATGCCCGTGCGCTGACTATCGGTTCCACCGCATTGAACCTGATTGCCAATAATGCGAGTGATACGGTCACTGTCAACGCAGCGGCACTGGCACAAAATACCGCATTGACTATCGCAACGACAAGTGATTCGGCATTGGTAGTGAATAGTCTGGCGGGTGATTTGGTTGCTTCCAATCTCAGTGGATCGCTGGCAGTAACTACAGCCAACGCTGCCGATAACGGCATCAGTATTACGACGGGATCAGCCGCAATTTCGGTGAATGTGGCCACCGGTGCGGCATCCGATACTGTGAGTATCAATGCGGCTACTTTGGCAAATAATATTGCCTTGACCGTCACTTCCGGCGGGGGTGCGGCAGGTATCGTCAATGTTGCTGATTTGACCGGTAATCTGGTTGTTTCAAACCCGACGAGCGGCACGATTGGTGTTGCAGTGACCGATAACACGGTCGATGATGGGATCGCCATCACCGCAGGGGCAGCCAATTTTGCAATTACCGGTGTTGCGGATGGCGATACCGTGACGGTAACAGGATTTACCGGATCGACATTGACTGGAGCAATTGCCGGTACAACGGGTAAGTTGAATATTACCGTAGGTACGGGAACGAGTAGCGTTACGACAGGTGCAGGCGATGATAGCTTTACTTTTGTCGCAACGACCGGTCTGACGAGTGCGGATACGGTGGATGGCGGGGCAGGGACGGATATGGTCGCGCTCACTGGCAATACGGCTGTCGCGGCAACTAATTTTAATAATGTCAGGAATATCGAAACCATTACTGTTGCCAATACGAACACGGCTGTTGCGATTACTACTCAGGATTTGCTGGTAGCCGCAGGTGCCACTTTGACGTTATCAAATGCGGCTAATTCGGGCATATTGACCTTTATTGGTAGTGCAGAAACAGACGGTAATTTCAACATCACTGGCGGTACGGGTGTCGATAACATCACTGGCGGAGCTGGTAATGATACGTTTACCTTTATCGCCGGGACAGGATTGACTACTGATACAGTGAACGGTGGCACGGGGACAGATACGGTGACGTTGACCGGTACCACGGCGGTGACTGCGGCTCAGTTCAACAATGTGAGTAATATCGAAGTTATTACATTGCCCAATATGATCAACACCGCTGTCGCCATCACTACAGTTAATGCGTTGGTTGCAGCGGGTGCAACTCTAACGCTATCGAATTCAGCTAATGCGGGCATTCTGACATTTAATGGCGCGGCGGAGACAAATGGCGTGTTCAATATCACCGGCGGCACAGGGAATGACAGTATCACTGGTGGTTCTGGAAATGACACGCTTGCCGGCGGCAACGGTAACGATAGTATTACAGCGGGTTTGGGTAATGACACCTTGTCCGGAGATGCGGGTAATGACACTTTTACGTTTGCTGCAGTTACCGGATTGACCAGTGGAGATACACTGAATGCAGGTGCAGGAACGGACACGGTGGCTTTGACTGGCAATACCGCCTTCACTGCGTCAGATTACTTTGACAATGTTAGCAGCATCGAAGCGATTACGCTCGGCAACACTAATACGGCTGTCACTATTACTACGCAGGATGCCCTGGTTGCTGCAGGCGCCACTTTAACGCTAACAGCTTCTACTTCTGGTGGATTAACATTTAATGGCGCTGCAGAAACGGACGGTGCATTTGCTATCACTGGCGGCACGGGGAATGACAGTATCACGGGTGGCGATGGTGCAGATAGTATTGTTGGTAGCACCGGAAATGACAGTATTGTCGGTGGAGGTGGCGACGATTTGTTTACCTTTGTTGCAGGCACTGGGCTAACCAGTGCGGATACCACCGTGAACGGAGGTGCGGGGATTCATACGGTCACATTGACGGGTAATACGACGATTGCTGCGACCAATTTTGACAATGTGAGTAATATCGAAGTCATTACGCTTGCCAATACGACCACGGCTGTTACCATTACTGCTAAGGATGCACTGGTTGCAGCAGGGGCTGCTTTGACGCTTCAGGCAACTTCACTGACTACCGGTGTGCTGACATTTAATGGCACTGCAGAAACCGATGGTACTTTTAATATTACAGGTGGCGGCGGCGCAGATATTATCACGGGCGGTGCGGGGAATGACATCATTGACGGTGGTGCGGGAAATAATAATATAACGGCTGGGCTAGGTAATGATGCGATCGTTGGTGGTTCGGGGAGTGAAACCTTCACGTTTGCCGCTGCTACCGGTCTAACCAGTGGAGATACACTGGATGCCGGTGCAGGAACGGATATCGTTGCTTTATCCGGTAATACAGCTTTTTTTGCATCAAATGATTTTGACAATGTTAGATATATCGAAACTATTACATTGGCCAATACGAATACGGTTGTTACCATTACTACGAAGGATACCTTAGTTGCAGCGAGCGCAACGCTGACACTGACGAATGCTGCTAATTCAGGAACGCTGACATTTATTGGCAGCGCGGAAACAGACGGTCTATTCAGTATTACCGGCGGGACAGGCAATGACAGTATTTCCGGAGGTTCCGGGAATGATACACTCGCCGGTGGTACTGGTAACGATACGCTCATAGGTGGCTCGGGCAATGATAGTATTACCAGCGGCGCAGGCAATGACAGTATTACTGGAAATGCAGGTGCTGATACGATTCCTCTGGGCAGCGGTGCGAATGATAGTACCCGGCAGACAGTCATTTACAGTTCCATTTCAGATGGTGGTGCTGCCGGTGCAAGTAGTGGAGCGGACGCGATTACCCAGTTTGATGCCAATGCCAATGATGCCACGGATGATCTGATTCAGGTCTCAGGAGTGTTTAAAACAGTGGTGGATGACGATAATGATGGTACTCTGGATTATTCGGCGAGTGATGGAGTTGATTTAGGAAATCAAGCTATTGACGGTGGTGCTGATCAGGAAGCAACTGCGTTGCTTGATGCAGAGATAGAGATTGCGTTGGCGGCGTTCACTACGCCAGGGTTGGCGAGCGTTCTGACCGAATTAGGAGAAGAGATTGATTTTTCCGGTATTGCCACAGGTGAGGAGCACTTGTTCATCGTCAATTTCTCAGCTACGCAAGCTGCAACGGTGCTGTATACGGCTGGATCCGGCGGTGACGATATCATCGTTGCAACGGACATTCAGGTGCTGGGTATCGTGACGCATAATGACGGCACCGGTTTGATTGCCAGTAATATGACATTCTAGTTTTAGGTTGTGGTAGTTTCAGTTATCCTCGTTTATCCCATAAAAATTTATCCATCATCTGGAATAGATATTTATCTCTGATCTGATTCCAGGAATAGTCATTGATAGGCTTATGGCGAGATGTTTAATAGTTTAAAATCTATCAGATGGTTATTTTAGTCAGCATGATTCTCGGATTTAAATAGTGATGAAAGTAAAAAGGCAGAACAAGCCGGTAAGGAAAAAAATACCTGTTACACAAGATCATCCAACGACGCTTGCACCGATACTTCCCGGTACATTCACACCAGTTACTTTTAAGTTACAGAAGTTACTGGCGCAAAAGGGATTGGGATCGCGGCGGGAAATGGAAGCATTGATTGCTGCCGGTGAAGTCAGTGTGAATGGCAAAATTGCTGTGGTAGGTGATCGGGTTGGTGCGGAAGATGTCGTGCGTATCGGTAAGCGGGTGATTCGCTTGAATCTGGAAGAAAGTTTACCTAAGGTTTTGCTTTATCATAAACCTGAAGGTGAAATTGTCAGCCGGCATGATCCCGAAGGGCGTCCTTCGGTATTCGATAAATTGCCTCATCTTCGATCATCAAAATGGATTGCGATTGGACGTCTGGATTTTAATACCAGCGGTTTGCTGGTTTTTACAACCGATGGTGTATTGGCCAATCGGTTAATGCATCCCCGTTTTGAAGTGGAGCGCGAATATGCGGTACGGATACTGGGAGAGTTGACCTCCGAGCAGATGACACAATTGACTACGGGTGTCGAGTTGGCTGATGGTCCGGCGGCTTTTTCGTATTTGACCGAGCAGGGGGGGGAAGGGATCAATCATTGGTATCGTGTCATTCTGAAAGAGGGCAAGAATCGTGAGGTCCGGCGGATGTTTGAAGCGATTGGGCTGACGGTAAGTCGCTTGATGCGTGTACGCTTTGGTCCGATCAATCTGCCGCCGAGGATTAAACGAGGGCAGTGGCTGGAATTAGAAGAGAAAGAAATTCGGCGCTTGCTAAGCTTGGTTGCATGATCGATAGAAAGCGGTTAAAGAATAATTATGTGGATAGCTGATCACGTCTCAGCATAAAAACAAACTCATCGCCAGCGCTAGTTTCCAGCCAGGTAAATGGCAGTTGAGGATAAGCCTGTTCCAATGCATCGCGGTTATGACCAATTTCAACCAGCAATATGCCGTCGTCGGTTAAATGCAGGGCTGCCTGCTGCAAGATCAAATGCGTTGCATCCAGACCATCGATACCGCTCGCCAGCGCATTTTGCGGTTCGTGCCGGTATTCCTGAGGTAATTGTGCCATGGATTCGGCGTTTACATACGGTGGATTACTGATGATCAGATCGTATTGTCTGTCAGGTAAAGTTGAGAATAGATCGGATTCGATCAAATGAATTCTGTTTTCCAAACCATAGTCTTGCACATTCTTGTGTGCTACTGCAAGCGCCTGAATAGAAATGTCAATTGCGTCAATGTGTGCATTTTCAAAGCTGTGCGCCATGAGAATCGCTAGACAGCCTGAACCGGTGCACAGATCTAATGCAGAAGAAATATAGTCTGGATCAGTGACCCAGGGTGAGAGTTGCGTTTGCAGCAATTCGGCAATAAATGAGCGCGGAATAATCACACGTTCGTCGACATAAAAACTATAATCTCCTAGCCAGGCTTCATGCGTAAGGTAGGCAGCGGGGACTCTGCCGGCGGCACGGCGTTCAATGACATCCAGTACTTGCGTGCACTCAGTATCAATCAAGCGTGCATCGAGGAATGGTTCCAGTTGATCCAGTGGTAAATGCAAGGTTTTCAGAATAAGATACGCCGCTTCATCATAGGCATTAGATGAGCCATGGCCAAAATGCAGACCAGCTTGATTAAATTGGCTAACAGCAAAGCGTAGAAGATCGCGGATAGTGCGAAGTTGAGATTGGGCTTGAGCAATCATTGTTATGGGAATTCTAGAATTTTAACGGGTTGGAAAATAGCTGTCTGTGAAGCGGTGTCTTGACAATAAGTAACAATGTAGCATAAATCGCTAACGATGAAGCGCTTCTGAATAATCGATGCACGTATTTTAGAGTATTATTTTGAACGAAGCCAAGATATTGAAAAATAATGATGATATGAGTTTTATGCGAATTGCATTGGCATTGGCCCGTCAGGCGCAAGATGATGGTGAAGTGCCGGTAGGTGCGGTGATAGTACAAAATGAAGTTGTAGTTGGACGCGGGTATAATCGTTCAATTATTGCTACCGATCCGACCGCGCATGCTGAGGTGATGGCCATGCGCGATGCTGGCAATAATCTGGCAAATTATCGTTTGCTGGATTGCACGTTATATGTCACATTGGAGCCTTGTGTCATGTGTATTGGTGCAATTTTTCATGCGCGCATTAAACGTTTGGTGTATGCGGCGGCAGATCCGAAAACCGGCGCTTGCGGTAGTGTCATTGATTTATCATCGGAGACACGGCTTAATCATCATATGCAGGTAACGGCTGGAGTTATGGCACCTGAGGCTAGTTTGTTGTTAAAACAGTTTTTTGCACATAGGCGTAAAGTGTCCGGGCGGGATGATCGTGAGAATAAATATTAGTATTGCAACTCAGCGACTTGATCTACTGGACGAGCAGAGTCATATTATTAAGCAATATCTGATTTCATCGGCAAAAAACGGTACAGGGCAGGAAAATGGCAGTTTCCGTACACCGCTGGGAAAACATATTATTCGTGCCAAGATAGGGTCTGGCCAGACGATAAATACCGTTTTTATTAAACGGCGGCCAACGGGTGAGATATATAGTCCGGAGTTGGGACAACAATACCCTAAGCGCGATTGGATTCTCACGCGCATTTTATGGTTATCCGGCTGTGAACGGGGATTTAATCGTTTAGGTTCAGTTGATACCATGCGCCGCTATATTTATATTCATGGCAGTCCGGATAGTGTTGAAATGGGTAAACCGGGTTCAATTGGATGTATCCGGATGCGCAATAGAGATTTATTGGAGCTGTTTGGTTTGGTCAAAGCCGGAACTCCGGTTGAGATTAATGCGAAGTAGGATTATTCTTGCAAAAGTAAGAAAATATTAATGGGTGTCTCAAGTCGATTGAGAATGAATGGTTTTGGATAATTGGGAGAAAATCTATGAAGCTTCAAGCAAGAATTAATACACCGAAAGAATTAATTAATTTTTTGTTAATGTTGATTTTAATTTTATCTACGCCTGGCATACTTCTAGCGGATGAGATTGGCGATGTCTCAACTAAATTTAAGATGTTGGGAGCAAATGATAAGATTGTTATTGAGGCATTTGACGATCCTGAAATTAGTGGCGCAACTTGTTATTTGAGTCGAGCAAAAACTGGGGGTGTTGGCGGAATGGTTGGAGTTGCCGAGGATACTTCGGATGCTTCAATCGCTTGTCGCCAGATTGGGCCGATTTCTTTGCCGGAGAATGTAAAGAATGGTAAAGAGGATGGTAAAGAGGTTTTTAAAAAAAGCACATCTTTGCTATTCAAATCACTACAAGTCGTTCGATTTTATGATGCCAAAAGGAATGTATTAGTGTATTTATCTTATAGCGACAGAGTTATTGAAGGATCTCCTAAAAACAGTATCTCAATTATTCCTGTTGCTCCATGGCATTAATAAGATGATTGGAATACAGATAAGAATAGAAAATAAATTATTTTCATTGATGGTATTTAGGAGTTGCTAATATTATAATGGCGGGCTATTTATTATCAATTGCTTACATTGACTAACATTATCTTTCATGCAGTTATTCGCCTTCGGTATTAATCATCACACTGCACCACTGGATGTGCGTGAACAGGTTACTTTTCCTGAAAATACAATGGAGCATGCATTGCATGACTTGGTCGGACGCAATCCGATTAAAGAAGCAGCTATTGTGTCCACCTGTAATCGTACGGAAGTATATTGCTGCACCGACAAACCTGAAGATGCCATGACGTGGCTGGCGGATTTTCATCATCTACAGACACGTGAACTCGATCCTTACCTGTACAAATTGCCGCGCGAGCAGGCGGTGAAGCATGCGTTCAGGGTTGCTAGCGGATTAGATTCTATGGTTTTGGGTGAACCACAAATACTGGGGCAGTTAAAAAGTGCCGTGAAATCCGCTGAACATGCAGGTACGTTGGGTTTGTTGCTGCATAAATTATTTCAACGTACATTTTATGTCGCCAAGGAAGTTCGAACCTCGACTGAGATTGGTACCAGTTCGGTATCGATGGCTGCTGCTGCTGCACGGCTGGCTGAGCGGATTTTTGGTGATATTGGTGATCAGCGTGTGTTGTTCATTGGTGCTGGGGAAATGATTGAATTATGCGCTAATCATTTTGCTGCACGTAATCCAAAGAAGATTACCGTTGCTAATCGTACAACAGAGCGCGCGGAAGCATTGGCCAATCGCTTTATTAATGCACAGGCCATTACACTAAGTGATTTACCGGAGCAGCTGGCGTTGCACGACATTATTGTGACTTGTACGGCGAGTCCGTTACCTATCTTGGGAAAAGGCATGGTGGAGCGTGCGATCAAGATACGTAAGCATCGCCCTCTATTTATCGTCGATTTGGCTGTGCCGCGCGATGTTGAGTCTGAAGTAGCAGAGTTGGATGACGTATTTCTCTACTATGTTGATGATTTGTCTGAAATTGTAAAAGAAGGATTGGATTCGCGCCAGAATGCAGTTGCTCAGGCTGAAACCATTATTGATTCAAATGTGGTGGATTTTATGCGTTGGATGTCAACGCGAGAAATGGTTCCAACTATCCGTGCATTACGCGATCAGGGTGAACGCTACCGTCGTCATGAATTGGCTCGAGCTCAGAAACTGCTGGAGAAGGGTGAAGATCCAAAAAAAGTTATTGAATCACTGAGTAATAGCCTAACGAATAAATTCTTGCATGTGCCTTCCAATGCTCTGAATTATGCAGCGGCTGATGAACGTGAAGAATTAGTCGAATTAATTAATCGACTATACCAATTGCATCGCCCACAATGAACAAAAACATCACGGACCGACTCACTCGTTTGAGTGTGCGTTTGGAAGAATTAAATCAATTGCTGAGCAGCCAAACTGCGACAGCAGATCTCGATAATTATCGCAAACTCACACGTGAGCACGCTGAGATTGTTCCCATTGTTGAACTCTATCGCGCTTATCGGCAAAGCGAACAAGATATGCAAACCGCACGGGAGATGCATGCTGACCTGGAAATGCGTTCTTTTGCAGAAGCGGAAATACAAGCAGGTAAAGAACAACTGGTAAGAATTGAGTCGGAAATACACAAGCAATTACTCCCGAAAGATCCTAACGATGAACGTAATATTTTCCTGGAAATACGTGCAGGAACCGGAGGAGATGAGTCGGCCTTGTTTGCCGGCAACTTATTCCGGATGTATTCACGCTATGCTGAGAGACGAGGTTGGCAAGTTGAGATTATTTCGCAGAGCTTGTCTGACATTGGTGGTTATAAGGAAATCATTGCCAAAATTATTGGTCAGGGTGCTTATTCCCGGCTTAAATTTGAATCAGGCGGTCACCGTGTTCAACGTGTACCAGTGACCGAAACGCAAGGAAGGGTACATACTTCGGCTTGTACTGTGGCTATTATGCCGGAAGCTGATGAAGTCAGTGAAGTAGTGCTCAATCCTGCTGAGTTGCGCATAGATACTTTTCGCGCTTCAGGTGCTGGTGGTCAGCACATTAATAAAACAGATTCGGCAGTACGTGTTACCCATTTACCTACTGGCATTGTAGTGGAATGTCAAGATGGACGCTCGCAACACAAAAATAAAGCGCAGGCCCTGAGTGTATTGGCAGCGCGGATTCATGATAAACAAATGCAGGCACATCATGCAGAACAGGCAGCTACCCGAAAATCACTCGTGGGTACTGGTGATCGATCAGAGCGAATCCGTACTTACAACTTTCCTCAAGGACGTGTGACGGACCATCGTATTAATCTAACACTCTATAAAATGGATCAGATTATGGATGGTGATGTGGATGAGCTTTGTTCAGCACTAATGGCTGAGCATCAGGCAGAGTTATTAGCAGCTTCGGTACAAGATAATTAGTTGCTTCTGAGATGCTGCAACTATCTGATAATAAAGTGGAATAATATATTTTTATTAACTATGTCATCCGAGAATGGTAAGATAGCCTCTTATGTTTTAATCTTTTTGGATTTAATTGCTCGCCCTTTGCGACGAAGTGTTTTATTTAGAACGTTGATTAAAGATACTTGTCGTCCCTGCAAAACTGACCTTGCCCCGGTAATTCGTACATCTTAATGCGCTTATTATGCGGTTTTTTTCAACTGTGCCACAAGCCAGTTTTGCTCAAACTTCATTGGACTGATGTAATTCAGTGTCGAATGCAGTCTTCTGTGGTTGTAGTAGTTAAGCCAATCAATCACTTCATCCATTGCCTGACGGCGTGTTTCAAACCGTATTCCATACAATCTACCTACCTTCAACGATCCCCACAGGCTTTCGATGGGAGCATTATCCCAACAGTTTGCTTTTCTGCTCATTGAACTGTGCATGCCATATTCAGCCAGTGTATTCTGAAATACGTGACTGCAATACTGACTGCCGCGATCAGAATGGAAGATGAATCCAGGTTCTGGTCGTCGTCTGAACCAGGCCATCTTTAGCGCATCCGTCACCAAGCTGCTCTGCATATGGGGTTGCATGCTCCATGCCCACAACCTGACGGCTATACAGATCAAGAACCACCGCCAGATACAATCAGCCAGCATCGGTTTGAGTATAGGCGATATCGCTAACCCACACACGATTAGGTGCATCAGGTTGGAAGTTTCGATTGAGTAAATTTGGCACAATCGGCAGACTATGCTTGCTGTCGGTGGTTACGATGAATTTACGCTTTCCGCGCGCTTTGATGTTGTGCTCCTTCATGAGCCGCCGAACTCGTTCTTTCCAAGCTCGCACACTATTAGCCCGAAGTTCGAGGGTGTCCTAGATTTTGTGTAAATGGTTGTTAATAGTGCCGAGGCATTCTTTCGTTAAATTGAATGGTAAACCTGTTTAGTGCAGGTTTCCAATCTCTTAGTGGCATAGACCATTTTTTGGCGATATTGCTGAGTGCCAAATAGAACAATTTGATCACAGCGTCATCGTTGGGAAACGATCCGCGGTTTTTGCTGACTTTGCGCAGATTCATATTGACTGATTCAA
>WBZX01000042.1_pt1 | contig 111407 bp, 110 predicted proteins | sample 5204211 | NCBI WGS metagenome assembly WBZX01 (sample SAMN12344362, study PRJNA552823) | activated sludge metagenome | biome: Activated sludge suspended growth; feature: Nitrification reactor; material: Wastewater; isolation source: activated sludge from nitrification reactor of wastewater... | reverse complement strand
AGGTCGACGTTCTTGAGGTTGTGCTCGCGGGCGCCGCGCACATGGATGGTGCGATGCAGCTCAGCGGCGCGGATGACGGCGGAGGTCGGGGATTTCGCGGGTTTCTTGGCCATGGGCGCTTAGGTAGCCGAGGACGGTTGCCGGAGCAATGCGCGGACAACGAGGCAGTTGTGCAGGGAAACAGGGCGCCCGCCCGGGCTCGAAACGGCGACGCGTTCGTGCTAGCTAGTTCGCATGACCGAAGAGAGCAGAAAGAGCTTGCCCGACCCGCTTATAACGGCCACCCCTTAGCGCCTGGGTGGCACGCCGGTGTTTGCCGGGACCAGAGTACCGGTGCGTATCCTTTTTGAATACCTGTCCACCGGAGAGCCGCTGGAAGAGTTCCTGCGGCAATTTCCCGATGTCTCCCGCGAGCACGCCGTTGCCGTCCTCGCGGAGGCATCGAGCCGCATCGAGCGCGGCGCCGCCACGGGCCACGCTGCCTGAGTCATTGGCCAATGCGGTTGTTGCTCGATGAGAAAAAGGGCGGCCCTGGAGCCGCCCTTTTCAATTCCTCTACGCCGATGATCGCGTCAATGCGCCAAGGGCTTGCCGGCGCCCCAGACGTAGATGCTGGCGAACAGGAACAGCCAGACCACGTCGACGAAGTGCCAGTACCAGGCCGCCGCCTCGAAGCCGAAGTGCTGCTTCGGCGTGAAGTCGCCCTTCATGGCGCGCAGCAGGCATACGAACAGGAAGATGGTGCCGATGATGACGTGGGCACCGTGGAAGCCCGTGGCCATGAAGAAGGTCGAGCCGTAGATGTGGCCGGCGTAGGTGAAGCCGGCGTGGATGTACTCATAAGCCTGCAGGCAAGTGAAGATGAAGCCGAGGGCGACGGTGGCCATGAGCCCGAGGACGAGGCCGCGGCGGTCGTTGCCGAGCAGCGCGTGGTGGGCCCAGGTCACCGTGCAGCCCGAGAGCAGCAGGATCAGGGTGTTGACCAGCGGCACGCCCCAGGGGTCGAAGGTGCCCTTGAAGGCGCCGGGCGGCGACATCGCGGTCGTGTCCACCGCGACAGGAGGCCAATGGCCGCCGGTGACGCCGTTGCGCACGACCATGCCGATCTGCTCGGAGGTGTTCTGCAGCGTCTTCACGCCGCCCGGGAACAGCGCGACGTCGAAGTAGGCCCAGAACCAGGCGACGAAGAACATCACCTCGGAAGCGATGAAGAGGATCATGCCGTAGCGCAGATGGAGCTGCACGACCGGCGTGTGATCGCCCTTGTGGGCCTCGCGGATGACGTCGCGCCACCAGAAGAAGGCCGTCGCCACGATCAGCGCGAAGCCGAAGATGAACAGCGCCGGGCCGTGCAGGCCCAGGAGGCCCGAGCCGCCGCCCAGCGACTTCATCCAGACGATGGCGCCGATGGCCATGATGAAGGCCGAGACCGAGCCGGCGAGCGGCCAGGGACTGGGGTCGACGAGGTGGTAGTCGTGATGCTTGACGTGCGTTTCGGCCATGTCCTTCTCCCGTGACGTCCCTCAACTCGTGCTGCGCCGCCCGTTCGCCGGGCGTGCGCGGTGATCGTGCTTCAGCCGCCCTTGCCGGCCGCCTTGGCCGCGGGCTGGACGCTGGCCACGCCGTCCGCTTTCTCCTTCACCGGATAGAAAGTGTAGGAGAGCGTGAGGTCGTGAAACACATTGACGTTGCGGTCGCTCGCGTAGGCCGCGTCGACGAAGAAGCTCACCGGCATCTCGACCGACTGACCAGGCTCGAGGCGCTGCTCGGTGAAGCAGAAGCACTGGACCTTGTTGAAGTAGATGCCGGTCTGCTCGGGCAGAACGTTGAACACGGCGGTGCCAGTCAGCGGCTTGCCGGAGACGTTGGTGGCGCGGAAGAAGGCGAGATTGTTCTCGCCGATGCGCACGTCCATGCTGGCCTGAACCGGCTCGAAGCGCCAGGCGAGCCCGGGCGCGACGTTGGCGTCGAAGCGCACCGTCAGCGTCTGGTCGAGGACCTTGATCGACGCCCGCTCGGCGCGCTGCGTGGTGCCGCCGAAGCCTGTCGTCTGGCAGAACAGGCGATAGAGCGGCACCGAGGCGAAGGCCATTCCGAGCATGGCGAAGGCAAGGCCGGTGGCGGCGAGCCCGGTGCGGCGCTTGCCCCGCGCCAGCCGCGCCTCGGTCGTGGCGGCCGGATCGCTCATCGCGTGGCTCCGGGTGTCTGAACGGAGGTGGCGCCAGAGCCCGCGGGGGCGACATTCTTGCCGAGACGGACCATCGTCGCGCCGTAGAAGAGCACGACGAGCATGCCGAGGCTGAGGGCGATGGCGATTGAGCGGCCGCGCTGGCGCTTGATACGGTCGGCGGCGATTTCGGACGCTGTCATTTGCCGGTCCCTTCAGGCCAGGAGCCGCGTCGCGACATGCTCGGCGAGGAGCACCGCGAACAGCGCGAAGAGGTAGAGGATCGAATATGTGAACAGCCGCCGGGCGGCCCAGTCGGCCTCGCGGCCCTCACGCACGCGATAGACGCGCCAGGCGTAGACCATGAACACGGCGCCGAGCGCCACCGCGGCTGCCGCGTAGGCGAAGCCGCCCAGGCCGATGAAAAAGGGCGCTAGCGAGAGAGCGACGAGCAGGACTGAGTAGGCGAGGATCTGGCGGCGCGTCTCGTCGGGGCCGGCCACCACGGGCAGCATCGGCACGCCGACGCGCTCGTAGTCACGGCAGCGGTAAAGGGCCAGGGCCCAGAAGTGCGGAGGGGTCCAGGCGAAGATGATGAGGAAGAGCACGATGCTCTCGAGGCTGACGCCTCCAGTCGCGGCGGCCCAGCCGACCATGGGCGGGAAGGCGCCGGCGGCACCGCCGATGACGATGTTCTGCGGCGTCCGGCGCTTGAGCCACATGGTGTAGACGAACAGGTAGAAGGCGATGGTGAGGGCGAGGAGACCGGCGGCGGTCCAGTTCACCAGCACGCCCAGTGTCATCACCGAGAACAGCGAAAGGACGATGCCGAAGCCGAGCGCGGTGCCGGGCGTGACGCGGCCGCGCGGAATGGGACGCCCCGTGGTGCGCGCCATCTCGGCGTCGATGTCGGCGTCGTACCACATGTTGAGCGCGCCCGAGGCGCCGGCGCCAACGGTGATGGCGAGAAGCGCGATGGCGGCGAGCAGCGGATGCATGTGGCCTGGGGCCGCAATCATGCCGGTCAGCGCGGTGAAGACGACCAGCGACATGACGCGCGGCTTCATCAGGGTGACGAAATCACCGACGGAGGGATCCGCGGCCGGCGGCGCCGATGCCTCCGAGTAGAACTGGCCAATGGTTACGTCCGACATGCGCGGTCCTGCTGGCTCCTAGGCGGATCGGCCGGCGGGCGGTGGCTTTCGCCTCCGCCCGCCGGGGCTAGTGCAGTGCTCAGTGGTGCTCGGTGGCGCTGATGCGCGGCAGCGTCTCGTAGGAGTGGAACGGAGGCGGCGACGAGAGGGTCCACTCGAGCGTCGTGGCGCCGATGCCGTAGGGGTTGGCGGCGGCGCGGCGGCGCTGCGCGAACGCGAGGCCGATGCAGACGAAGAAGGCCAGCGTGCCGACGGCGGTCACGTAGGAGCCCATCGACGACACCTTGTTCCAGTAGGCGTAGGCCTCGGGATAATCCGCATAGTGGCGCGGCATGCCGGAGAGGCCGAGGAAGTGCTGCGGGAAGAAGGTGACGTTGGCGCCGATGAAGGTCAGCCAGAAGTGCAGCTTGGCCCAGAACTCCGGGTACTCGTAGCCGGACATCTTCGGGAACCAGTAGTAGAAGCCGCCGAAAATGGCGAACACGGCGCCGAGCGACAGCACGTAGTGGAAGTGCGCGACGACGTAGTACGTGTTGTGCATGTAACGGTCGACGCCGGCGTTGGCCAGCATGACGCCGGTGACGCCGCCGACTGTGAAGAGGAAGATGAAGCCCAGCGCCCAGAGCATGGGGACGCGGAACTCGATCGAGCCGCCCCACATGGTGGCGATCCAGGAGAAGATCTTCACGCCCGTGGGCACCGCGATGACCATGGTGGCGAAGACGAAGTAGGCCTGCGTGTCGAGGCTGATGCCGGCCGTATACATGTGGTGGGCCCACACGATGAAGCCGACGAAGCCGATGGCGACCATGGCGTAAGCCATGCCGAGATAGCCGAACACCGGCTTCTTGGAGAACGTCGACACGATGTGGCTGATGATGCCGAAGCCCGGCAGGATGAGGATGTAGACCTCGGGGTGACCGAAGAACCAGAACAGGTGCTGGTAGAGGAGCGGGTCGCCGCCGCCGGCCGCGTCATAGAAGGCGGTGCCGAAGTTGCGGTCGGTGAGCAGCATGGTGATGGCGCCGGCCAGAACGGGCAGCGACAGCAGCAGCAGGAACGCCGTCACCAGCACCGACCAGACGAACAGCGGCATCTTGTGCAGCGTCATGCCGGGGGCGCGCATGTTGAAGATGGTGGTGATGAAGTTGATGGCGCCGAGGATCGAGGAGGCGCCGGCGAGGTGCAGCGACAGGATGCCGAAGTCGACGGCGGGACCGGGGTGGCCGATCTTGCTCGACAGCGGCGCGAGCACGATCCAGCCGGTGCCGACGCCATCGGTGCCGGGCGCACCCTCGACGAACAGCGACATGAGCAACAGCGCGAAGGCCGCGGGCAGCAGCCAGAACGAGATGTTGTTCATGCGCGGGAAGGCCATGTCCGGCGCGCCGATGTGGAGCGGCACGAACCAGTTGCCGAAACCGCCGATCATCGCGGGCATCACCATGAAGAACACCATGATGAGGCCGTGGCCGGAGACGATGACGTTGTACATCCCCGGGTTGGAGAAGTACTGGAGCCCGGGCTCCTGGAGCTCGAGGCGGATGAGGATCGACATGACGAGACCGATCACGCCGGCGAACACGGCGAAGATCAGGTACATCGTGCCGATGTCCTTATGATTGGTAGAAAAGAGCCAGCGCGTCATACCCGTCGGTGCGTGGTCGTGGGCGTCGGCGTGACCGTGTGCGTTGCTAGCCATGTCGTCAGCTTCCAGTCTCGAGACCTGTTAAGACGAAGCCGCCCGCGAGCGTGACGCGGGCCGCCCCTCCGGAACTCAGTGTGCCGCGGATGCCAGCCTGGCCGCCTTCGCGGCCTCGGCATCGGCTTCCGCCTTGAGGATGGCCTTGGCCTTCTTGCTGTCCTTGGCGGTCATGGCGGCGGCCCAGTCATTGAAGGCCTGCTCGCTCACCACGCGGATCACGATCGGCATGCTGGCGTGGTCCTTGCCGCAGAGAACCTGGCACTGGCCGGTGAATGTTCCGGTCACCGTAGGCTTGAACCAGGTGGCGGCGACGCGGCCGGGAACGGCCTGCTGCTTGGAGCCGAACGACTGCACCGACCACTGGTGGATGACGTCGCTCGAGGTCACGAGGAGATGCACGACCTTGTTGACCGGGACAGCGATCTCGTTGTCGACGGCGAGCTGGCGGAGGAGGCCCTGCTTGACGTAGAGGGGCTTGGAATCCTCGTAGAGCATGCGCAGCTTGACGATGCCGTCGGGCACGGAGCCGTAGCGCTTCTCGAACTCCTTGTCGCCGATCTCGCTGCGGATGATGTCCTCATCGCGGAGCATGTTGGTCGAGACGGTGAAGCCGCCTTTGTCGACGTACTGGTGATCCCAATTCCATGCATTGGCCGTAGCCTTGATGACGAGATCGGGCTTCGGATACGCGTACTCGAGGTTCAGGAGCTTGAACGACGGGATCGCGATCACGACGAGGATCAGGATCGGGATGACCGTCCAGGCGACCTCCAGGATCGTGTTGTGGGAGTTGCGCGAGGGCGTCGGGTTGGAGCGCGCGTTGAAGCGCACCATGACGATGATGAGCAGGACCATGACGAACAGCGTGATGGCCGTGATGATCCAGGTGACCAGGCTGTGGAAAGCGTGGATGCTCTCGGCGACCGGCGTCGCGGCCTCCTGCATCGTCATCTCGCCGGGCGAAGGCTGCCCCATGCCGGCCATCGCGGCGCCCGCCGCCAGGAAGAGCCAGCCAAAGACCGCCAGGCCGGCCCCTGACGCCCAAGCGAAGTTCCGTCTCGACATCCGATCGGCTCCGAGTTGACGCGGGCTCCGCGTGAAGCCCGCCCGTTCCATCCCCTGCGTCTTGTCGTGGGATCGGGGTTGCTTCCGCCCGATGCACACCGGGGATTGTCCGATGACGGCCATGCTGAGCATCGTCGCAGGAAATCCCCTGCGACGACAAACAGCACGAACCTGCTCCATGACTCAAGTCAAGTTTTCTGCGTCATTTTTTCCAGTTGCAACACTGTGATTATTCTGCATCCCGCAGAATCGGAGACCTGGCGTCCCGCCGAGCGGCCGTTTTTTGGCCCGAATTGTCCCCGAGACGACGGGCCGCCCGGCTCCCTGGCCGGTGCGCCGTGCACCGTAATCGTGCCCGCCAACAGCTCACCCATCGGGAATGCCGAGCTCATGACCGCGACACCGCACTCCGCCCGGCCGCTGCGCTCGCTCTCGGCGCTGGCTCTGCTCGTCTCCGCGTGGGTCGCGGCGCTCGCGGGGGTGACCGCTTCGCCGGCCGCGGCACAGGACAGCGGCGGCACGGTCAAGTCGCAGCACGGCGACTGGCAGGTCGTGTGCAAGCCGCCGCCACCCGGCGCAAGCAAGGAGGTTTGCGCGCTCGTGCAGAGCGTCACGGCGGAGGACCGCAACAACGTCGGCCTCACCGTCTATTTCCAGAAGTTCTCGAACGGCACGCGCGTGCTGCGCGTGTTCGCACCGCTCGGGATCCTGCTGCCGCCCGGGCTCGGCCTCAAGATCGACGGCAAGGACGTGGGCCACGCGCCGTTCCTGCGCTGTCACAACTTCGCCTGCTACGCGCAGGTGGTCGTCGAGGATGGGCTGGTGCAGCAGCTCAGCGCCGGCAAGACCGCCATCTTCGTCATCTTCCAGACCGAGGAGGCCGGCATCGGCATCCCGATCTCGCTGGCCGGCTTCGGAGAAGCGCTGGCGGCGCTGAAGTAGCCCTTACCTGCCGGCGATCACCGCGCGCCGCCGAGCCGTCATCACTTTGATGCCGCGCGCGCAGCCCCCTTTCGCCACGATGCTCGCCTAGGATCTCCTCGTCTCGCCAGTTTGCAGCGTCGCGAGGAGGGGCCGGGGTTGATCGAGGGTCGCACCAGCAGTGTCACCACGAGCATCGCAACACACGGCGGAACCGCCGCGGCGAGGCCGCTGAAAGAGCGGCTCGAGGCCTTCCCGACCGAGCAGCGTCCGCAAATCAAGGCGCTGGCGGCTTGGCCCGAGCTCGCCGACCTGGCTCTGAGCTTCCCCGGCCTGCTGTTTGCGCTGGTGACCGGATATGCCTCGCGAGATCGCAAGGAGAGAACCATCCGCGCGCTGCTCGAGGGTGCGCCGCTCAAGCAGGCCGCGCAGATGCTCGGCCTTCCCATGTGGCTCAGAAAGCTGCCAGCCGAAGCCTTTTCGGCGCCACTCGCGGGTGCGCCGCAATGGACGGACCTCGACACGCACGTCGCCAACCTGGTGCCCGCCGATCCGGAGACGGCGCGGGCGTGGCTCGCGGCGGTGGTAATCGCGGCGCAGTCCTGCGACGAGGATTTCGCGCTGTGGACCGCGGGCTGGGCGGCCCGGCATTCGCGAGCGCTTGCGGCAGCGCAGGGCGAGGCCGCGCTGCGATGGCTGGCGGCCTGGGCGTGGCATGGCGGGCAGCGCGGCACGCCCGGCTACCGTTTGCTCAGGCGGCCGTGGACGGCGGCGATCGGGCACCGGCGCGCGCTCGATGAAATGACCGTGTGGCGGCAGCGGGTCGCGCTGGCCATCCTGCTGGAGGCCGGCCGCAACGTGCCTCGCCCGGCCAGCGGAGAGGCGCTCGGCCTCGCGTTCGTGGCGCTCGAGACGGCGGAGGATTACATCGTCGAGGCCGATCTGATGGACAACTGCCTCGACCAGTTCGCCGAACGGCTGACGCAGGGCTACTCGCGGGTCTTCGCGGTGCGGCAGAACGGCCGCTCGGTCGCAAGCCTGGAAATCGGGCTGCACGATCTCGAGCCGTCGATGCCGGTCATCCGGCAATTACGAGGTCCGCGCAACCGCCGCGTGGCGCCCAGCGTCTGGCAGGCGGCGTATGCCTGGCTCGGCGATCAGCCCCCGCGGCCAGTCTCGCCGGAGCGGTGGCGGCCGAGTGCCTCCGGCTTGCGGAACGCTGCCCGGACGCTTTGGGAGCCATATCTCGCCGTGCTGGAGAGCCGCGGTGCCGCCGACCGCTTCCGCGCGATGACGGTCGGAGGATCTCAGGCGAGGAGCGCGGGTGAAGGCCGCAGCGCCACCGGGCGGCGAACCGCGGCGGTACTTCCCGCTGCATCAGCGAACAGCTGATTTACCTTCAGCGCGCCCAAGCCGCTCTTGTGCTGGAGCGGCTTTTCACGGCGAACCGCTCACACTTCGCCTAAGCCGCTCTTGTGCTGGAGCGGCTTTTCACGGCGAACCGCTCACACTTCGCCTAAGCCGCTCGTGTCTCAGGCGACGCGGCGCTCGCCGTGATCGGCTCCGTTCGCGGACCGGGGCACGGCCGGCTGGCGCGGCTCGGGAACGGCGATGATGTCGCGCTTGGCGCCCTTGGCCTTCGGCTCGGCCGGGGCGAACGGCGGGGGCACGGCGAAGGCCTGGCTCCAGGCGGAGAGCATGCGGCGGGAGCTGTCGGAGTATTGCTGGAAGGCCGTCTCGAAGAAGCGGGACTGCTCAGCGGCGAGATCCTGCGGCGTGCGGCACTGGCTGAGGCGCGACGGCATATCGAGGTAGGCCTGACCGCGGCGGCTCATGAGGCCCATCCACTCGAGCTGGCAGCGCGCCATGCTGCGCATAGCCGGCTCGAAGGCGAGGAAAGCATTGTCGAAATTGCCGTAGGCCGACTGGAACATGCTCTGGAAGAAGCCCAGCCCGTTCGGATCGAAACGCCCTTGCATGCCTCGTCTCCCTGATGTCGCCGCGGCACCGCCGAGGCTGTCCGGACAGAAAACTGTTCAATACTGCCCGATCGGTTCTTTTGCCTCTTGACGCACCGCAATATGCATCATCCCGCGACTCGGATGCAAGATCTCCCACCCCGGCATCCCCGCTATTTCTTTGGTAGGGGCTGCAGTGGCGCACCAAGACTCGGCGAATTCTTGGTCGGACCGACGCCAGTTGCCACCTAGGGTTGCTTAGTTCAACTAAGTGCATCCTAGTGGTGTGTGCTGCACATGCACTCTGTTGACAGATTAGTCCGAGCCTGATTTCAGTATTAACCAAGTAGAGTTGCGCTCTCTACTATTGCGTGTGTATTGTAATGTGTTCGTGTTATGCGTGTCTTTGCCCGGCCATTCGTGGGTTTTGTGGCGCTGCTTCTTTCAACGGCGGCGTTTCTGAGTGTTGCTCGCGCCGAGGAGCCGGCCAAAAAGCCGTGGCTGGAGACGTGGGTGGGCGTCGATGCGTCCTCCAACCTCTGGCTGGCCTACTCCGGCGCGACGGTGGCGCCGTTCGGCGACGTTTGGAGTGACGGCTGGCGATTGCGCGCAGCGGGCGGCTACGGCCAGTATGACGTGACCTACGGCAGGACGCGCTACGCGGCGCGAACGACGATGACCGAGCTGGTCGCCGGCTATCAAATGCGCTTCGGCAATCTAACGGCGAAGCTTTTCGCCGGCCTCGCCCACGTGGGACTGGACGCCGCCGCCAAGGACGGGTCTCGTCGCTTCTCGGAGCCCGAATACGGGTTCAAGTCGGCCCTCGAACTGTGGCTGGACATCGGCGATCACGCCTTCGCCTCGCTGGACGCGGCGGGGACGACGGCGCACGCGAGCTTCTCGGCACGCCTGCGATACGGGTACCGGGTAACGCCACCGCTGGCGCTCGGACCGGAAGTGATCCTCAACGGAAACGACACCTGGGCCAGCGGCGACCGCAACGTGCTTGCACGAGCACTGCACAACGACAGCCGGGTGGGCGGATTTGCGCGCTTCCAATGGACCGGGGGCGAAATCTCCGCGTCCGGCGGCATCTCGGGAGATGCCAGCCGCCTGGCGCGCCCCTATGGCACCTTCAACTTGTCGCTGCAGTTCTGACGTCCGCCTCACTCGCGCGGAATGCCGGAGTGACGTTGCCAGGCGGCCACAGACCACCCCTTCCCTCCGGATCGTCACCAGCACCTCAACTTGTCCAATGTTTTCCGCATGTTGCAGCGGCCTCCCCGCTCGACCGCCAGCTGAACGGCTTCACTCTCCGGCTTCAAGCCGTGAATCTTTGGAAGTGCGCCAACAGGCCGATTTTGCTGACATTCTCCGGAATGGGCGCGAATCGCGGCCCTGCTTACGTACGTCTACGGTGGATGATCGATGTCGAAGCGCAACACTCTCGCCCGCAACGGGGCCGTCGCCGGCCTGATGATCGCGCTGGCCTCGCCGGCCCTGGCGCAGCAGGCCCCCGCGGAGCCAGCAGCGCCGCCAGCGCAAACCGTACCCCCCGCTCAACCCGTCACGCCTCCGGCACAGGCGCCCGCGCAGCCGGCCGCGCCTTCCGCGCAGGCGCCAGCACCAGCCGCTAAGCCAGGGGAAACCCAGCTGCCGCCGGTACAGGTCATCCAGGAGAAGCCGAAGCCCAAGCCGCAGCCCAAGGCGGCCGAGGCGCCGGCGCCGAAGAAGAAGGTGGTGTCGCAGAGCCCGGCCCCCGCGCCGGCTCCCAAGGCGGCTCCGAAGGCCGCTGCCGCCGCCGCGCCCGCCCCGGCACCCGCGGTCGTCGCGGCGCCGCCCGCGGCCCCCGGGTCCGAGGCGCTGACGCAGGTGCGCATGTCGCCGGTCGCCGGCAGCGAGATCGCGATCGAGAAGGTGCCGGCCGCGGTCGGCGTCGCCACTTCGGCGGACATCGCCCGCTCGAGCCAGCCGACGCCCGAGAACGTGCTGCAGGCGCAGATCCCCGGCGTCATCCTCAACGACGCGCAGGGCAACGTCTTTAATCCCAACGTCCAGTTCCGCGGCTTCGAGGCGTCGCCGGTCAACGGCTTCCCGCAGGGCATCGCCGTCTACCAGAACGGCGTGCGCATCAACGAGTCGTTCGGCGACATCGTCAACTTCGACGCGCTGCCGTCGAACGCCATCTCGAGCATGACGATCATGGGCTCGAACCCGGTGTTCGGCCTCAATGCCGTCGGCGGCGCGCTCAACATCGTCATGAAGGACGGCTTCCAGTTCCAGGGCGCCGAGATCGACGCGCGCGCCGGCTCGTTCGGACGCCGGCAGGTCGGCGTTCAGGCCGGACAGCAGAGCGGCCCGATGGCGGTCTACTTCGCCACCGAGGCTGTCCACGACGATGGCTATCGCGACTTCTCGTCGAGCAACATCCGCCGCACCTTCGCCGACATCGGCGTCAAGAAGGGCGAGAATGAGTTCCACCTGAGCTTCACGGGCGCTAGGAACGACATCGGCGTCGTCGCCGCGACGCCGCTGCCGATGCTGGCCGTCGACCGCGCCCTCACCTTCACCTCGCCGCAGACGACCCGCAACGAGGTGGCCATGCTGCAGCTCAACGGCAGCGTGCTGGTGACGCCGACGACGAAGTTGTCGGGCGTGGTCTACGGGCGCCGCTTCCGTCAGAAGCACGTCGACGGCAACCTCGGCGAGTTTGCAGACTGCGGTGGCAATCTCTGTGACGAGGACGGCAACGATGTCGAGGACATCCTCGGCAGCAACATCCCGTTCCAGCCCGGCTTGGCCACCATCGACCGCACGCGCCAGGATGCCCAAAGCTTCGGCGGCTCGGTGCAGATGACCGAGAAGTCGCGTCTCGCCGGAATGCCGAACCAGTTCCTGCTCGGCGTCAGCTACGACCACGGCCGCGTCAACTACGGTGCCAACAGCGAGCTCGGCGTGCTCGGCAACAAGCTCGTGGTCTCGGGTCGCGGCGTCATTCTCGGCGACGACTTCCAGCCGCGCAGCCTGATCACGACCAACGACTACCTCGGCCTCTACTTCACCAACACGCTCGACGTGACGGACCGGCTCGCGCTGACCGTCGGCGGCCGCTATAACTTCGCGCACATCTCGCTCGCGGACCAGACCGGCAACTTCGCCGACCTCAACGCCAAGCACTCCTATGAGCGCTTCAACCCGACCGGCGGCGCGACCTACAAGCTCATGCCAGGCCTCTCGGTCTACGGCGGCTACTCGGAGGCAAACCGGGCACCGACAGCCGCCGAGCTTGCCTGCGCCGATCCGGCCAACCCGTGCCTGATCGAGAGCTTCCTGACCGACGACCCGCCGCTGAAGCAGGTCGTGTCGCGCACCTTCGAGACGGGCCTCAAGGGCGAGCTCAACGGCCTCGGCCTGCCGGCCCGCGTCACCTGGAACCTCGGCTTCTTCCACACGCTCAATCAGGACGACATCATCGCTGTCAACTCGCCCGACCAGGCCGGCCGCGGCTTCTTCCAGAACGCGGGCGACACGCAGCGGCAGGGCATCGAGCTCGGCATCAACGCGCGCGGCGAGAGGTTCACCGCGTACCTCGGCTACAACTACGTCGACGCCACCTTCCGCGACACTCTGGAGATCGCCTCGCCCAACAACGAGTTCGCCGGCTTCTGCAGCAACGACCCGACGGTTCACTGCTCGCACGTCAGCCGCGGCGACAAGCTGCCGGGCATCTCGGCGCACAAGATCAAGCTCGGCGCGGAATACGCGATCCTGCCGCAGTGGCGCATCGGCGCCGACTGGATCTGGGCGTCGTCGCAGTACTACTTCGGCGACGAAGGGAACGTGGCGCCGAAGCTCGGGCCGCGCTCGCGCGTCGACCTGCACACCACCTACGACGTAACGAAGAACATCCAGATCTACGGCATCGTGCAGAACCTGTTCAACACCAAGTACAATACGTTCGGCACATTCTACGCGACCGAGACCCTCGCGGAGTCGACCGGCGGTGCGCTCGACTTCAACGACCCGCGCTCGGCCGTTCCCGCCATGCCCTTCGCGGCGTACGGCGGCATGAAGGTGAAATTCTGAGCCGTCTCTCAACGGTGACGACAAGGGAAGGGCGGGAGGCTCGCGGCTCCCGCCCTTCTTGTTTGCAGGCTCGTGACGCTCAGAACCCCTGCTTCGACCGGCCGGCAAGGCAGCCCATCCGGCTGGCCGCCTCGAGCAGCGGCAGAAGGCTCATGACCTCGCCGTCGATCTCCGGATGCAGCCTCACCCAGCTGGCCGGGATGGGCCCATGCTGAACCCATCGCTTCTCGCCATCGATCGACAGTCGCGGCAGGTTCTCCGCCGCCCACGATGACGTCTGGCCATTGAGCGACCAGGGCTGGCCGGCGACGACCAGCATCACCGTGCGTCCGGGCATCTCTAGCGCACAGCCGACGAGAGCCTCGTCCGCCGTAAGCGGCCAGGTGTTGCCGAACGCCGCCCGGCTGAGACTGCGAAAATGGGTTCGCGCCGCCCGCGGGTCGGGATTGCCGAACCATATTTCACCGATCTCGATCGGCGCTCCGGAGCGGCGAATGGAACTGTCGCCCAAGGCCTGCGAGTTGCAGGCCGCCACGAGCATCGAACCCAGGCTCAGCAGCCAGGCATTTGCGGTGTCCAGTCGCAGCAGAGTAACTCGCGTCAATCGTGCCGCTCTTAAATCTTCACGAGCCAATGGAGTTTTCCGGATCCGGCCATCCAATCGGCCTCATTCGATCACGGCTACTGCATCCGGAGAATTCTTAAAGGTGAAAGAATGGAAGCGGACGTGCAAAGATTCACCTTGAGCACGACCTCCCGGCACGTGCAGAATCACGGCGGACCGTGGGGACATCTAGCCCGTCGGCCCGTCTGCTAGGAGCAGCGCACATCCCGCGTGCGCTGCTCCTTTCTCGCCGTCTATGTCGCGGCTACTTCAGCAGCCTCATGAGCGCCTTGCCCGCCCTCGAGGATGCCTCCTTGCAGTCGATGGTGCCGTCCTTGTCCGGGTTGGCCGCCTTGAAGCGCGCCTCGACCACCTTCATGTACTCGGCCTTGTCGATGGTTCCGTCCTTGTCCGGATCGGCGGCCTTGAGCTCCGTGGCGGAGAGGCGGCCCTTCAGCTCCTTGGCGTCGAGGGTCGAATCCTTGGCCTTATCCTTGTTGAGCTTGTCGAACAGCTTGCCGGCAGCCGCCTTGGCCTCGGCGAGATCCATGGTGCCGTCGTTGTCCGGGTCGACCGCCTTCATCGCGGCGCAGGACTTCGCCTTGGGCGCGGCGATGGCGGCCGGCACACCGGCGAGCACGGCGAACGCGGCACCGGCGGCGATGATTGCGAGGGTCTTCTTCATTCCCAGTTTCTCCATTTTGGCATTTGGCCGGGAGAAACTACCACGTAACGCTCCGGCCACAAAGCAGCCGGCGTCGCGCGCCGAATTGGCGGCAACTCTGCCAAAATGCCGTTCAAAGCAGCCTTACGCCCGCAATTCAGTCTTCCTCGCGGCGCGGAACGCGGTTCACGATAGCGCGCTCAGAGATCGCCAAGTCCGTGACGGCGCAGCTTGGTGTAGAGCCCCTGGCGGCTCAGTCCGAGTATTTCGGCCGCGGAGGAGCGATTGTCGCCGGTCAGCTCCAGCGCCGCCTCGATGCACATGCGCTCGATCAGGTCCGTTGATTCGCGCACCATGTCCTTCAGGGAAACCTGACCGATCAGCTGCGTGAGCTGGTCAACGGCGGGGACGACGCCCGAACCGACAGCAGCCGGCGGGGTGGAGCGTCGCCTAACCGCGTGGATCGTGAAGCCCAGGCAAGGCACGTCGCCGGCGGACACCGCGACGCCGGAAACCTCGACCTCGAGGTTGGTGCCATGCTCGCCCCTCAGCTGCGTCGCGAACCCGCGCAGCTGTCCGTGCTCGCGCAGGCTCTTCTGCAGCACGCTGGCCTCGCCCGGATGACGGCCGAGCCAGCGGTCGATGGTCTCGCCGCGGACCTGCTCCTCGGTGGCGAGCTGCGCCATGTCGAGGAACGCCATGTTGGCGGTCAGGATACGGCGGTCGAGATCGACGACGACGAAACCTTCCGGCATCTTGCGGACGACGTCGAAAACGCTCGACCGCTGACTGAGCCAAGCGGCCTCCTCAGGACTGGTCGCCAGCAGCCGGACCAGGAAATGCACCTTCGCGTCCTCGCGGAACACCGAGCAGGACATCACCAGCTCGGTGTTGCGCCCCTCGGCGCTGACGCGGATCTCGTCGGCGCGTCCACTGGAGCGGGCCTCCTCGAAGCCGCGCCGGATCTTGGCGCCGCTGACGGTGCTGAAGCTGTCGAGGAAGGTGCGCCCGCTCAGCTTGTGAATCGGCCTGCCGAGCAGTTGCACGGCCGCGGGGTTGGCGTCGAGGACGCGTCCGCTCGAGCCGTCGACAATCAGCACGGCCTCGGACGAGATCTGGAACAGCAGACGGTAGCGCGTCTCGAGCTGGCGGAGCCGGCCGTACTCGCGCTCGACGGACTGCTGGGCCTCGACGAGCCGCTGCTGCATGGCGGCGATGGGGCGCAGATCGCGCCCGATGGCGACGACGCGGCCACTTTCGCCGAGACGGATCGCCGAGTAGCGGACCGGAACATCCAAGCCGGACTTGGAGCTGTGGTTCACCTGGCGCCAGCGTGAGACCCCGGAAATGGCGTTCTCGCCGAGCATCTCCTTGATCTTGTCGCGGCTCTCCAGCGTCACCGTCTGGACCCATGGCTGGCCGACCCAGCCGGAGAAGCCCTCCTCGACGAGGGTCTCGTTGCCAAGCGCCACATCACACACGATGCCGCGGCGATCGACGATGACGGCAATGTCGGACGCGGCGGCCACGAGGCGCGCGATCGCTTCCGGAGGGAGGTTGCCGATAGTGCGCTCGGGAGCGCGGAAACTATCGATCGATCGGGCCGTCAACCTGTCGTCCATGAGCCACCTTCTCGCCTGGAGCCCAGTGAGCGTTCGACCATCCAATCAGTAGGTTACCAGCTTCAGCGCAGTTCCCAAAATTCCGAACCAAGGGGTGAAGACTTGGCGTGCTCGGAAAGCCCTGGGGCGGATCACCAACCGTCAAGACGACGTTCATATTCATAAGCCTGAATTAACCGCTTGAAAAGCGGATGCGACATTACTCCCTGTAAACTTGGGGTTCCTGCCGCGACGGGCCTCTCGCCATCGGCGCCCCGGCACCTTAGAGTGCGGCAAAGCACAGCCTCCAGCTCGGAGAAGAGACCGATGTCACACGGCCAGGACGCACCGGCGGCCAAGGCGGGCCTGCTCGGCCGATGCCCGCGCTGCGGCAAGGGGGCACTTTTCCACAATCTTCTCTCGCTCAAGGAGAAATGCGAGAGCTGCGGGCTCAGCTACCGGTTCATCGACACCGGCGACGGGCCGGCGGTCTTCGCCATCTTCATCCTCGGGTTCCTGGCGCTCGGCGGGGCGATGGTCGCGCACTTCTCGTGGGAGCTTCCGCTCACGGTCGTCTATCCGGCGCTGTTCATCCTCACACCGGTGCTGGCGGTCGCGCTGCTGCGGGTGATCAAAGGCACGCTGATCGCGCTGCAGTACAAGCACAAGGCCGAGGAAGGGCGGCTCGAGAAACCCTAGGACGAAAGAGCCGATGCGCAGCGCTGCCTTGAAGGAGCTGATCTGGCCGACAGTGGCCACGGTGATCATGCTCGCCGTGCTCGTCGGGCTCGGCGTGTGGCAGCTCGATCGCCGCGAGTGGAAGCTCGGCCTCATGCAGCGCATCGAGGCGCGTGCGAAGGCTCCGCCGACCGACCTTGCGCTCGCACTCGACGAGTGGGACGGGAGCCGGGACGTCGAGTACGTGCACGCCAAGGCCCGGGGGCGCCTCCTCAACGACAAGGAGCGCTATCTCTATGCCCCCGATCCCAAGCAGGGCCCCGGGGTCGACATCCTCACGCCGCTCATGCTCGAGGATGGCCGCGTGCTGTGGGTCGACCGCGGCTGGGTTCCGGATCGGCTCAAGCCGCTGGAAACGCGCGCGCAGGGTCAGCTGGAGGGCGAGATCACGGTCACCGGGCTGCTGCGCGCCGGACACGAGAAGCCGCGCTTCGCCGCCGAGAACGATCCGGCGAAGAACCTCTGGGTGTGGCGCGACCTCGACGGGATGACGAGGTCCGCCTTCGCCGATGGAAAGGTCAAGTCGCTGCCGTTCTTCATGGAGGCGGACGCGGGACAGTGGCCGGGCGGATGGCCGCGCGGCGGTGTCACGCGCATCACGCTGCTCAACGATCACCTGCAGTACGCGCTCACCTGGATCGGGCTCGCCGCCGCGCTCCTCGTGCTGTGGGCGGTCTACGCCGTGCGCCGGATGCGCGAGGCCCGCGCCTGATCCGGTTGCGACGCGCGACTTGCCGACTCGTTGTCGCCGCAAAGAATGTCTAGTGTTGTGATCGCGAAATTCGTCACGTTCTGCGGCACGCTCCGAACGAATTTCGCGATCTGAACGATACTAGCCAACTATATGTTCTAGTGTGATTCAGATCGAGACGTCCGTCTCCCGACCTAGCCGCAAAGTATGTGACGGACTTCTCGATCATCACACTAGTATTCCCGGCGGCTTGACGCGGAGCGGATGCGGGACCCCGGCCGAATCGGTCATTCTGCGCCGAGACAGGCTGGAGCGCGCCGCTTCCGGCGCGAGATCGTATCGGGAGGTTTGGGCTGGCCAGGCGAATGACGAGGATGGAACGGCTCGCCATAGCGGCGATCTGCTTCGGCTCCGTGGCCGCGAGCTTCGCGGGCATGCTCGCCATCCTGCGCTACGCCGACCAGGAGCAGGCGCCTCAGCTCACGTATGCGCCGACCGAGCCCGTGCCGGCGCCGCGCCCGGCCGACCGCGAAAGCTGGCTGCGGTCGCGGAGCGTCATCCTCGATCCGCCGCCCTCGCCCGCCGAGCAGACCGCCGTCGCCGCCCTGCCGCCATCCGACGAGACCGAGAACCCCGACACGTGGTCGGCGGAGACGCACGCCGAAACGCAGCCCGCGCCCGGCTGGGGAACGCGGCTGTCGATCTTCCCGCCGCAGCGGGCGCCGAGCGCCCCGCCGGGGATGAGCCCGGCGGCGAAATCCGGCCCGCAGAAGAGCTATTCGCTGTCGGAGAAGCTGGCCGAGATCTCGCCCGGCGCCACGCAGCGGCTCACCGCCAAATTCGCTACCGCCAAGGTAGCCTGGCCGCCCGCCGAAATGGCGCTGGTGGCGATCAAGGACGAAAAGATCGTCGAGCTGCACGCGCGCCAGCCGGGCGCGGAGTGGAAGCTCGTGCACCGCTATCCTGTCCTCGCCGCCAGCGGCCGCTCAGGGCCTAAGCTGCGCCAGGGCGACCGGCAGGTGCCCGAGGGCATCTACGGCATCTCGTTCCTCAACCCGAACAGCCGCTATCACGTGTCGATGCGGGTCAACTATCCCAACGCCTTCGACCGCGAGATGGCGGCGAAGGAAGGGCGCAGCGACCTCGGCGGCGACATCATGATCCACGGCAAGGCGCTGTCGGTCGGCTGCCTCGCGGTCGGTGACGCGGCGGCGGAGGAGCTGTTCGTGCTGGCGGCGCAGGTGGGCCTGCCGAGCATCAAGCTGATCATCGCGCCGACCGACTTCCGCCGCGGCGGCGTGCCGACGGCCGACCAGAGCCAGCCGGCCTGGGTGCCGAAGCTCTACACCGAGGTCGCCGCCGCCATGACCGACTACAAGCGCCCGCCCTCGGCATTCGGCGGGCTGCTGTCGTTCTTCGGGAACTGAGAGTAGTCCGCTCGGCAACCGCCCGGTCTCAGACCGACGCGACAAGCAGGTCGACCATGCTTTTGAGCTCACGCCGATCCAGTGAGAACCGGCGGCCCGTCGAAAACTGACCGATCAGGGCCAGATACAGAAAGCGAGCTCGCGTATCGGCGTCTTCGCTGCCGTGTCCGACACCCTGCAGCAGCTGCTTCACGTAGGCAATCCGTTTCCGGTCGACGCGGTCCTGCGCTGTCGCCGCCGATTTGTGTTGCGCAGCCCAGGCCCGGACCTGGCGCTCGAGTGCGCCTTCGGCGGAAAAGACCAGGCCCGCAAGCCGATGCAGTCTCGCCGTCGCGTGGCCGCCTTCACGCTCGACCGCGGCTATGATGTCGGCGGTCGCCAGCTTCTCCCATGACGCAAGGACCTCGCTATGAAAGCCGCTGACGTCCGGGAAGTGCCAGTAGAAGCTGCCCCGCGAAACCCCCAACGCCTTAGCCAGGACGTCGGCTTTGAGGGCACCGACACCTTGGCGTGCCAGAGCTTCGAGCCCAGCTTTCACCCAGTCACGCTTGGAAAGCCTGATCTCGGTCATCTTCCATACACCCGTGTATTGACATGGGAGGCATCGTTTCACATAATCCCCATACAGCAGTGTATGGATGCCGCGCAATGCCAGATCAGCTTGCTCATCTCGCCGGGGCGATCCGGTCCGCCGGCACCACGTCGATACAGCTGTGCGCCGTGGCGCTGGTCGCCACGTCACTAGTTCATTCAATACTCGGCGAGCGGCGTCTGATCGGCCCCTTGCTCGCTCAACGCCATGGAATCTTGAGCCGGGATCTGGCGCGATTTCTGCTCCGGGCCGTCTGGCACTTCATGACCATTCTGTTCTGGATCCTCGCCGCCGCACTCTGGTTCGGCGCCAGCTCCACGGATAGCGCAGTGACGGTGCTGCTGGCCCTGACTGCCGTTGGAATCGGCGGAGCTGGCGTCTACGACGCCATCGGCAGCCGCGGTCAGCACGTCGGCTGGCCCATGCTGGTGCTGATCGGCCTGCTTGCGGCTTCGGGTCTATTCGCGCGGCTGTGACCATCCCCAGGATCGGACGCCGACGCCGGTCAGCGGCTGCCGGCTCACCTATGCGGCGGGCTCGCCGTTGCAGGCCTGCAGGCCCTTGAGGATGATGTCGAGCTGCGGCTCGACGTAGGAAATGAGCTTCTCGGCGTCGTAGCCTTCGAAAACGGCCTTTCGCAGCGACATCGTATAGAGAGCGAAAATCAGGTCGGAAGCGGCGCGGAAATTGGTGCGCACGATCTGGCCTTCGGCGGCGGCCTCGTTGAGCACCTCGAGCACCATGCCGAGGTGGTCGGAAAGCTGGCGCGCATTCTCGCGCTCGCGGGCCTCGCTCCACTGCCAGGAATAGGCGAGAAACGCGGCGGTCAATTTGATGTGCGCCAGATCGTGGACGTAATAGAGGTGCAGCAGCTGTTTCAGCCGGGCATCGAGGGGGCCGAACTTCGGCGGGATGCGCCGCATGTCGTCGAAGGTGCGGTCGTTGTAGGCCTTCAGCACCTCGTACAGCAGCTCCTGCTTGCTCTCGAACAGCGACGCGAAATCCGCCGCCGTGATGTCGGCGCTGGCGCAGATGATCTCGATCGACGTCTCGGCGAAGCCGACGCGATCGAACAGCCTCGTGGCGGCCTCGATGACGCGCTCGCGCAGGCGAGGGCTCGACACCATCATGCGGTCGACAGGAACGTTGAGGGCGCGCGAGACGGCACTCAGGCGCTTGGTGGACGGCTGCGTCGTCCCCGCCTCCCACTGGGACACGGCATTGCGGGAGACCCCCACGGCCTTGGCCAGCGCCGTCTGAGACAGCCCGGCCTGCTCCCTCAACTCACGCAGTCGCTCGCCCAGGCTCATCTCGGGCCCCCACCGGAATCCGTCACGCACTGATCATCTTAGCAAGCATCGATTGACACGGAAGGTAAGTTTTGCTTACCCTTGTTCGTGGCATTCAGTCGTCTAGCCGCCCTGCGCGCGCCGGCACACAAGTTGCCTGGAGCACGGCTGCGGATCGGCCGCGCCAGCAATGGTTGTGATAAATATGAAACTTAACATGCCGTTAGCTCGATATCCAGTCCGCCTGACCAGCGCGATGCCGCCGGACGCCCATGGCGCGAGCGAGGATGAAAGGGATGCGGAGATGACGCAGAAAATCGAATTGGCTGGGGAAGCTATACTTACCCGAACGACGACGCTCTCGGAGCTCGCCGACAAGGCCCGCTGCCTGCTGGAGATGATCGAGGAGTGCGACCAGGATTTCGCGGGGGAGCTCGCCAGATCCCTGGTCGAGGACGTGCTCGCCCTGGCAGCCGCGAAGAGCACGCTGGCCGATGTCGCAAAAACGATCGATGGGCATAAAGCGCGGCGGTGCCCATGAAGCCCGGGCTGGACACGATACGCCGTACCAGCCCCCGGGCGGCGTGGCTCGCCGCTAAACTCGCCTGCCTTCTCCGCCGCACTCTCGCCCGGCGAGGCGTGGCCGGGGGCTGGCCAGCCCAGGATGGCCGGGCAGCGCAGCGCTCCGATATGAACGGGATTCCCGACGGCCAGCTCAGGGATGCGCCATGCGGCCCGCGGACGGCCGAGGACACCCTGCTGTCCCGGCTCTCGCCCCGGGACCGCGGAATGCTCTTCGACGCGCTCAAGGACATCCTGGCGCAGCCGGGGTGCCGGGGGGAGCCGCCGATCGGGCCAGGCGGAGGAGAGGGCGCCCGCGGGTACCGATCGGCGGCCACCGATCCCTCGTCACCCGCGACCTAACCGTAAAGGCGGAAGTCCGTCGGACCGGACAGCACCCGAACCAGCTGCGCGGGGGCTAGGACTTGCCACGCATCAGCGCGACCATCGGGTGCACCTCGGGCTTCACGGCTCGAATCGCGGCGTGGGCCTCCTCGGCGCGCTCGAAGATGTGCGGCTGCAGGCCACGCCTCGACAGCGCCTCCTGCATCTTCAAGCGCATGAATGTCGAGGTCGTGTAGCGGGCCGTGCTCTCGTAGTGGTGCGCGACCATGTGGGCGATCATCGCCGCCCAGTCGTCGTAGAGGTCCTCGGCGATGCGGCAGCCGTCGTGGTTGACCACGGCGTTGACACGGCGGCCCGCCTTGACGCATGCGTCGACGAGGATGCGCTGCAGGTCGGCGACATCGGCGCGCTTGCGGATCGAATAGCCCTCGAGGTTGACGAACAGGATGTTGCGGCCCGGATCGTAGCTGACGCGCTCGGCGAGCTTGAGGTTCATGAGGTCCGACATCAGCTCCATCGGCTCGTCGACGAAGATGCGCGGGTTCATCGGCACGATGCGGCTGATGACGGGCTCGAAATCCATGTGGGCCAGGATATCGCGCTCGACCTCGATGCCGGGCGCCACCTCGATCAGCTCGAGGCCGCCCGGGGTCAGCTGAAACACGCAGCGCTCGGTGACGTAGAGCACGGGCTGGGAACGCGAGACGGCGTACTTGCCGGCAAAGGTGATCTGCTCGACGCGGCGTACGAACTTCCGGGCGCGGCCCTCGCGCAGGATGCGCAGCTGGCCCTTCTCGACCACGATCTCGAGGCCGCCGACGGTGAAGGTGCCGGCGAAGACGACGGCGCGGGCGTTCTGCGAGATGTCGATGAAGCCGCCGCAACCATTGAGCCGGCCGCCGAAGCGGCTGGTGTTGACGTTGCCGTCGAAGTCGCATTCGGCCATGCCGAGCACGGCGAGGTCGAGGCCGCCGCCGTGGTAGAAGTCGAACATCATGTTCTGGTCGAGGATGGCGTGGGCGTTCATCGAGGCGCCGAAGCTCGAGCCGCCGGCGAGCACGCCGCCCACGGCCCCCGCCTCCGTGGTCATGACGACGTAGGGCGTCACCTTCTCCTCGCTGGCGACGGCGGCGACCGCGTCGGGCACGCCGACGCCGAGGTTGATAACACCGTTGGGCGGTAATTCGAACGCGGCGCGGCGGGCGATGATCTTGCGGTCGTCGAGCGGCGACTTGACGGTGACCTCGGCGGGCACGCGGATCTCTCCCGCCAGCGCCGGGTTGTACGCGACCGAGTAGCTCATGCGGTGCATCTCGGGCTCGGCGACGACGACGCAGTCCACGAGGATCCCCGGCACCTTGACGTCCTTCGGCCGGATCGAGCCCTGCTCGACGATGCGCTCGACCTGGGCGATGACGATGCCGCCGTTGTTGTGCGCGGCCATGGCCTGGGCCTGGACGTCGAGCGTCAGCGCCTCCTTCTCCATGCTCAGGTTGCCGGAGGGGTCGGCCGACGTGGCGCGGATCAGCGCGACGTCGATCGGCGTGGCCTTGTAGAACAGCCACTCCTCGCCATCGACCTCGACGAGCTTGACGATGTCCTCGGTGGTGAGGTCGTTGACCTTGCCGCCGCCGAGACGCGGGTCGACGTAGGTGTGGAGGCCGACCTGCGAGAAGAGGCCCGGCGACCCGGCGGCGCAGGAACGGAACAGCTTGGCGATGATGCCCTGGGGCAGATTGTAGCCCTGGATGCGGTTGTGCTGCGCGGCCTCGGCAATCTTGGGCAGGCGCCCGTAGGTAGCGGCGATGACGCGCCGGAGCAGCCCGTCGTGGTGCAGGCGGCCGGCGCCCTGGCCTTTGCTGTCGCCCGCGCCCGAGCACATGATCAGCGTCAGCCCGCGCGGCGAGCCGGTCTCGACGAAGCGCCGCTCGAGCGCCGCGTGCAGGGCCTCGGGGATGCAGCTCTGGACGAAGCCCGACGTGGTGATGACGGCGCCGTCACCGATGAAGGCGATGGCGTCGGCGGCCGAGATGATCTTGTGCTTGGCCATGATCTCCCCCCTCGTGCGGCGGTATCTCGCGGAGGCGCAGCGGCGGCCGCGGCATCGCTCATTATCAGGGCTCAGGCTAAGGGCGCGGCGCGGACGTGGCAATGACGAGGTCGCGCGAGGCCGCGGCTCCGAAGCCTGCTGCCGGCAGGTAGCAAGGCCCGAGCGATCAGCCGAGAGCGAGGCCGCCTCAGGGCCTCAGATCGAGCGTCGTAACGTCACGGCAAAGGTCGATCGTCAGGCGCAGCACTCGGCCGGCCGCTGCCTTGTCCGCCGCCTGGATCAGGTCGAGCCGTCCGTGCTCGAGCTCCTTGCCGTCGACGGCGGTGACGAGGCAGCCTAGCGCCTTTGCAGCGGCGCAGGACGCATCGCCCGCAGAGCAGTCCTGGACGACCGCCATCCAGCGGCGCCCGCGCCAGTAGCGCAGCTCCTGCTTCAGCGTCACACCACGAATAATCGCCTGAGCCGGGCCTTTCGGCGGCGGCGGCTTGGGCTGCGGCGGCAGGACGTCGGCAACCGCCAGCGGCGCCATCGACAGCAGCGCGACGATCGAACACAGCCGGCCCAGCATGAGCGCTCCCTCCGTTACGAGAGCTTCGTTATAGACGGAGCGGGGACGAGCGCAAACGGCTGGAGACACGGCTGGAGACGGGGGGCGCCGATGACGCAAGCGCAGGCGATGCTGCTGTCGATGGCCGTCGAGGCGGCGGTGGCCTATGGCGTCGTGGCCTGGAGGCGCTGGCCGGGGCGCGGTCCCGCCAGCGCGGCCTTTGGCATCGCCGTCGCAACGGCCCTCACGCATCCGCTACTCTGGCCGGCGGCGCTGTGGCTCTACGACCGGGCCAGCTTCGCGGCGGGCGCGATCATCGCCGAGACCGCCGTGGTGCTCGCCGAGGCGGCGATCATTGCCTGGATCGCCCGCCTTTCACCGCGTCATGCGCTCGTGGTTTCCGTGCTCGGCAACGCGGCGTCGGTGGCGGCCGGGCTGTGGATCGGGAGCTGATCGCCTCGCTCGTGGCTCCGCGTCAAGGCGACGACGATGAGCGGGATCTCGATCCAGGCGTGGACCGAGGCGGCGATGGAATAGAGCGCGCGAGCCTCGGCGAAGCCGCGCGAGAACGCATAGAGCGAGACGGCGCACAGGGTCGCGACGAGCCCGGCAAAAGTCCATCCCTGTGGCCAGGACAGCAGACCTCTCGCCCGCGGATCCGAGCGCGCGAGCAGGGCAGGCAGCACGAGGATCACCGCGGCGTAATGGGCGCACTGCGCCACCACGGCGGCCGAGAATAGGTCGATGGCGTTGGCGGCTCCGCCCAGCGCGCCCGGCAGATAGGCGCGGTAATGATCCGCGACGCCGCCGGCGCCGAGCGGGTCCAGGCCCGAAACCACTCCGCCAAGCGCCAGCCTCGGCCACCCCGTCGCCACCAGAATGGGCAGGCCGAGGAAGGCGACCAGCGCGATCGGCATTCCGAGGCGGCGGACGCGCGGGGACAGGATCTCCCACAGGAAGGCGAGCGGCGTCAGGTTGTGCAGCAAAGCCAGCGTGATGAGCGTGTCAAATGGCGCGAGCAGCGTGGCGGCTCCGATGGCAATGCCCAGCGCGACGGCGACAGCGGAACGCGGCGAGGCCCCATCGGCCGCCGCCAGGGCCAGGGCGGTCACGAACGCCAGCTCGGCGGGGACCGTCAGCTCGGTTTCGAGGATATGGAAGACGCCCAGTGCCCGCGCCGTCACGGCGCCGGCCAGCAGCACGCCGATGGCCGCGAGCCGTCCGGCTCCAATCCCGCGGCCGAAGCGGCGGTCGACGTAGCGCAGCTCGGAAAGGACGTGCGCGGCGCCGAAGGCCGCCAGGGACACCGAATAGACGAGCAGCGGCGCCCAGACCGCGGCCGTGGTGACGCCGGCCGCGGCGATACCCGCCACCAGCCATACCAACACGCTCAGTTCGCGAGACGGCATCGCGGAACCCGCTCCGATCCAGCGGGCTTGGTGACCCGCAAGCCGGGCGTCGTCAATCCCTCAACGGCCGCAGCGCCCCCCTCCCGCGCAGGCGTCCACAGCCCTTCGTTCCGCCTTGTTCCCCGCCCCGCACCACACTAGGGTGCGCGCCACACAAGAGCATCCGCCGCCGGCGGCACCGGAGATCCATTCGCTTGCAGTACGTCTCGACCCGCGGCCTCGCGCCCAAGCTCTGCTTCGAGGATGTCGTCGTCACCGGCCTTGCCCGCGACGGCGGGCTCTATGTGCCCGAACGCTGGCACCGATTCCGATCAGAGAGCATGGCCGCGATGGGCGGCATGGCCTTTGCCGAGATCGCCGTCGAGATCATCCTGCCGTACACGGGCGGCACGGTGGCCCGGGGCGAGCTCCAGCGCATGGCGCGCGATGCCTACGCCACGTTCGGCCATAAGGCCGTGACGCCTTTGGTTCAGATCGACCGCAACCGCTTCGTTCTCGAGCTTTTCCATGGGCCTACGCTGGCGTTCAAGGACGTCGCGATGCAGCTGCTGGCGCGGCTGATGGACCACGTGCTCGAGAAGCGGGGCGAGCGGGCGACCATCGTCGGCGCGACCTCGGGCGACACCGGCGGCGCGGCGATCGAGGCGTTCCGGTCGTCGAGCCGGGCCGACGTCGTCATCCTCTACCCGCACGGCCGCGTCTCCGACGTGCAGCGGCGCATGATGACGACTCCCACCGAGGCCAACGTGCATGCGGTGGCCATCGACGGCACGTTCGACGACTGCCAGGCGCTCGTGAAGGGAATGTTCAACGACCACGCCTTCCGCGACCGCGTGGCGCTGTCGGGCGTCAACTCGATCAACTGGGCGCGCATCCTGGCGCAGGTGCCCTACTATTTCGCGGCGGCGACCACGCTCGGCGCGCCGCACCGGCGGGTGACCTTCTCGGTGCCGACGGGCAATTTCGGCGACATCTTCGCCGGCTTCGTCGCCAAGACGATGGGGCTGCCGATCGAGCGCCTCGTCATCGCCTCGAACACCAACGACATCCTGCCGCGGGCGCACGAGACCGGCACCTACGACATGCGGCAGGTGGTGGCGACGTCGTCGCCGTCGATGGACATTCAGATCTCGTCGAACTTCGAGCGGCTTCTGTTCGAGGCCTCGAACCGGGACGCCGCCCTGATCCGGGCGCAGATGGCCTCCCTCGCCCAAAGTGGCCGCTTCGACATTGGTGCAGCCCAGGAGCCGCTCAGGCGCGACTTCGATGCCGCCTCGGCGAGCGAGGACGAGGTTGCAGCCGCTATCCGTCAGGTGCGCGCGACCAGCGGCTATCTCATGGACCCGCACACGGCGTGCGCTTGGGTGGCGCTGGAAAAGCGGTGCGTGCAGGCGGACACACCGCAGGTCATCCTCTCGACCGCGCACCCGGCCAAGTTCCCGGATGCCATGGCTGCCATCACCGGCGAGCGTCCCGGCCTGCCGCCGCGGCTGGCGAGCCTGATGACCGATGCGGAACGGACGACGCGACTCCCCAATGACCTCAAGGCCGTCGAAGCCTTCGTCGAAGGTGCATCGCGGGCGGCGCGCGAGGCCTTGCAATGACGGCCGAGATCACGACGCTCGCCAACGGCCTCCGGGTCGTCTCGCAAAACATGCCCCATCTCGCGACGCTGGCGCTCGGCGTCTATGTCGGCGTCGGCGCGCGGCACGAGACGACGGACATCGCCGGCATCTCGCACCTGCTCGAGCACATGGCGTTCAAGGGCACGGCGCGGCGCACGGCGCGCGCCATCGCCGAGGAGATCGAGAACGTCGGCGGGGAGCTCAACGCGGCGACCAGCCTCGAGCAGACCGCCTACTACGCCCGCGTGCTCGAGGGCGACGAGCGGCTGGCGCTCGACATCCTGGCCGACATCCTGCTTTCGTCGACGTTCGCCCACGACGAGCTGGAGCGGGAGCGGGAGGTCATCCTGCAGGAGATCGCGGGGATCAAGGATAGCCCGGACGAGATCGGCTACGACCTGATCCATGAGGCCGCGTTCCCGGACCAGCCGGTCGGGCGGCCGATCATCGGCACCCCGGAAACCGTCAAGCGCATCACCCGCGAGGAGCTGCAAGGCTTCCTCGCCGACCGCTACCGCCCGGGGGCGATGGTGGTCTCGGCGGCCGGCGCCGTCCACCACGCGACGCTGGTTCGCCACGTTGAAGCCCTATTCGGCGGGCTCACTCCGGGTGAGGACAGGGGTGAGGTGCGCGCACGCTACGAGGGGGGCTCGCGGACGTGGGACAAACCGTTCGAGCAGAGCCATCTCGTCTTGGGATTCGAGGGGCCGTCCTATCGCGACCCGCCGTTCTACACGGCGCAGGTCTTTTCCGCGCTTTTCGGCGGCGGGATGTCGAGCCGGCTGTTCCAGGAGGTGCGCGAGAAGCGCGGACTCTGCTATTCCATCTACTCGTCGGCCTGGGGCTTCAAGGATTCGGGCCTCCTCGGCATTCACGCGGCGACGGGGAAGGACATGATGGCGGAGCTCATAGACGTCATCGCCGGCGAGATCGGGCGCATGGCCGACCATGGGCCGGAAGCGGCGGAGATCCAGCGCGCCAAGGCCCAGATCAAGGCCGGTCTGCTGATGGGCCTCGAGAGCCCTTCGTCCCGGGCCGAGCAGTTGGCGCGCCAGCTCCTCGCGTTCGACCGGCTGATGGAAACGGACGAGCTGATCGGCCGCATCGAGGGCGTCTCGGCGGCGGATCTCACCGCGCATGCCGGCCGTATCGCCACCGGCCGCCCGTCGGTCGCCGTGGTCGGCGCGGGCAAGCGCTCACGCAGCTTCGCCGAGCGGGCCGAGCGCACCCTCGGCAGAGCCTGAGCGGAGCCGCGGCGGCGATGGCATTCCTCCGCACCACACTCGGAGCCGAGCAGGGACCCGTCATTCGCGGGCGGGGCATTTGGCTGCGCCCGCCGCAAATGAGCGATTATGCCGCCTGGGCCGAGATCAGGGCGCAGAGCCGCGAGCACCTCGCCCCGTGGGAGCCGACGTGGCCGCGCGACGAGCTCTCCCGCGGCGCTTTCCGCCGGCGGCTGCGCCACTACTACCGCGAGATGCGCGAGGATCTCGGCTACGCGCTGCTGATGTTCGACGACGGTCCGGACCGTCTCGTCGGCGGAGTCACTCTGTCGAACGTGCGCCGCGGCGTCACGCAGTCGGCCTCGCTCGGCTACTGGCTCGGCGCGCCCTACACGGGTAACGGGCGTATGACGGAGGCGGTGCGCGCCGTGCTCGGCTACGCGTTCTCCAGCCTGCGCCTGCACCGTGTCGAGGCGGCGTGCATGCCGGACAACGCGTCGTCGATCGCGGTGCTCGAGCGCAACCGCTTCGAGCGCGAGGGCTACGCGCGCAGCTACCTCTATATCGCCGGCGCGTGGCGGGACCACGTGCTGTTCGCCCGCGTCGCCGACGCCGCCCCTGCCGACAAGGAGGGCCGCGGGTGACGCAGACCGGGCGGGATAAACTCGTAGGCCGGGTTGGGCGGCTCACTTGCCGCCGTAACCCAACATGGCTCCACCAAGCCCCTGCGCGCCTGCTCACACTCCTGCTGCCGCTCGTCGTTGCGCTGGTCTCGCTGCTCACCGCCGCGACGCCCGCGCTAGCCCTGAAGCCGATTACGGTGCCGGTCGAGCCGGACCGCATCGAGATCACCACACTCGGCGAGGTGTACGAGGGGCGCGGCGACAGCCTGCAGATCGAGACGGCCACCGCCGCCGACGGCGTCACCGGGCGCATGGCCGTGCGCGCCACCACGCCCGGCACCAGCCCGAGCTGGATCGTGTTCGCGCTCACCAACCCGTCCGACAAGCCGCTCGAGCGCTGGCTGACGGCCGACCGCTATACCCACGTCGGCTCGGGCGTCGTATGGCCGGACCTCGACGCGCGGCGCATCGAGGCGGTGACGCCATCGATCGGCTTCGTGCCCGAGCGCATCAAGTCGGATCGCGCCGACATCTTCCGCATCACGCTCGAGCCCGGGCAGACCATCACCTATGTCGCCGAGCTGTCCTCGGAGCGCTTCGCGCGCATCTTCCTGTGGAAGCCGATCGACTACGAGATCAAGGTTCGCGACCGGCAGCTGTTCAACGGCATCATGCTGGGTCTCACGGGCCTGCTCGCCATCTTTCTCACCGCCATCTTCGCCGCCAACCACAAGGCCATCTTCCCGGCCGCTTCGCTGGTGGCGTGGTGCGTGCTCGCCTACCTCAGCGTCGACTTCGGCTTCTTCCACAAGCTGCTCAACCTGAGGCCCGAGGACAACGCCGTCTACCGCGCCGCCGGCGAGGCGGCGATGGCGTCGAGCCTCGTCATCTTCCTGCACACTTTCCTGCGGCTCGGCCTCTGGCACGGGCTCATCCGCATGATCATCGCTCTCTGGATGATCGCGCAGCTGTCGCTGATCGCCGTCGCCGTCATCGACCCCAGGCTCGCCGCCACGTTCGCGCGCGTTTCGTTCGTCGCGATCGGCGGCATCGGCGCCGTCTTCACGCTGTTCCTCGCGCTTCGAGGCCAGGACCGTGCGCTGTCGCTCATCCCGACGTGGATGCTGCTGCTGGTCTGGATCTTCGGTGTCGGTGTCACCTTCACCGGCCGGCTGTCGGGCGACGTCATCGTCTCGGGGCTCTCCGCCGGGCTCGTGCTCATCGTCGTGCTGATGGGTTTCACGGTGACGCAGTTCGCCTTCCGGACGCTGGAGCCGCTCTACGGAACCTCGCCGAGCGAGAGCCAGATCCGCTCGCTGGCCGTGGACGGCGCCGGGGCCTCGGTGTGGGAATGGGTCGCCCGGCGCGACGAGATCAAGGTGTCGCCGGTGGTGGAGGAGAGCCTCGGGCTCAACCACGGCGAGCTTTCCACGAAGGTCGACGAGTTCGCGAAGCACATCCACCCGGCCGACCGCGAGCGGTTCCGGCTGATGCTGTGGAGCGTGCAGGAACGCGCCGGCGGACGTATCCACATCGACTTCCGCATGCGCCACACCGACAACACCTACCGCTGCTTCGAGCTGGAGGCGGCCAGCGTGCCGACCAGCGACGTGCGCGCGGTGCGCTGCGTCGGCCTGATGCGCGACATCACGGACGCCAAGCGGGCGCAGGAGCGCCTGCTCCACGACGCCGTGCACGACAGCCTCACCGGGCTGCCCAACCGCGAGCTGTTCCTCGACCGGCTCGGCGTGGCCATGGGCCGGGCCAAGACCGAGCCGCAAGTGCGGCCGACGCTGCTGTTCATCGACATCGACAAGTTCAAGAGCGTCAACAACTCCTTCGGCCTCGTCGTGGGCGACAGCCTGCTGCTGACCATCGCGCGGCGCCTGCAGCGCCACCTCGGTGCCCAGGATACGCTCGCCCGCGTCGGCGGCGACCAGTTCGCCATCCTGTTCCTCACAGAGCAGGACCCGCGCGAGCTCGCCTCGCTGGCCGAGCGCGTGCGCCGCTCGCTACGCTCGCCGATCAAGATCGCGGGCCAGGAGATCGTGCTCACCGGCTCGCTCGGCATCGCGGTCTACGACGGCGAGGAGGAGAGCCACCACGACCTCCTGAAGGAGGCCGAGATCGCCATGTACCGCGCCAAGCGCGGCGGCGCCGACCGCATCGAGATCTTCCGGCCGGAGCTGCGCGGCGAGAAGGACGACCGGGTGGCGATCGAGAGCGACCTGCGCAGGGCGATCGAGAAGAGCCAGCTCAAGGTGCTCTACCAGCCGATCATCTACCTGCCGACGGAGGACATCGCCGGCTTCGAGGCGCTGGTTCGCTGGGAGCATCCCAAGCACGGCACCATGAACCCGTCGGCGTTCGTGCCGGTGGCCGAGGAATCCGACCTCATCGTCAAGCTCGGCTCCTACGTGCTGATCGCCGCGGCGCAGGAGGCCGCGCGCTGGCACAAGGAGCTGCCGCGCCCCGAGCAGCCGCTGTTCGTCTCGGTCAACGTGTCGAGCCGGCAGCTCTTCCGGCAGGATCTCATCCAGGAGATCCGGCACATCCTCGGCCGTCAGATCGTGCCCAAGGGCACGCTGCGGCTCGAGGTCACCGAATCCCTGGTCATGGAGAACCCGGAGCAGGCGACCGAGGTGCTCGAGCTGCTGCGCGGCGCCGGCGCCGAGATGGCGCTGGACGATTTCGGCGCGGGATACTCGTCGCTCTCCTACCTGCAGCGGTTCCCGTTCGACACGATCAAGATCGACAAGTCGCTGGTGCAGGCGTCGGGCTCCGGCGACAGCGCCGGGGCGATCATCGTGCGCTCGATGGTGGCGCTGGCGCACGAGCTCGGCAAGAAGGTGGTCGCGGAGGGCGTCGAGACGCCGGACGATGTCGCCTTCCTGCGCTCGATCGGCTGCGAGTACGCGCAGGGCTTCTATTACGGCGGCGCCATGTCCGAGAAGGAGGTGACGCAGCTCCTGCGCATGGTGAAGCGCTCCGAGCGCACGCTGCGGCCGCGCGGCCTGTTCCGCACCAAGCCGAAGAAGAGCCGCGGGGAAGCGCGCAAGCGTCCGTCCGAGGAAGCCACGCCGGGCGAGGTGCCCGTGAGCGCCGAGGCGATGGCAAAGGCCGACCTCAAGACCGAGGCTGAGATCAAGACCAACGGCGCCGCCAAGCCGTCGGGACCGGGCGGCACGCAGAAGCCGCGGGGCGGAGCGCTTGGTCCGCTCGCGCGCACGGTGCAGAAGACACGGCCGCGGCCGTCCGCGCAGCCGGCTCCGGCCAATGGCGCCGCTCCTGCTGTCCCGCCGGGCGCCGCGGCGGGTGCTCCCGCCGGGATGGCGCCGATCTCCTCGCCTGGCGCAGCATCGATGATGGGGACCGCGCCGCCTGTTCGGCCGCTCCCGCACGAGGAGCCCCTGGCAGCGCGGGCGCAACCGCCGATGCCGCCGCCCATGCCGCCGCCGATGGGCAACGACGGGGGGCCGCGCACGCAGCCGCCGATGCCCACGGCCGCGGTCCCGCCGGGCCCTCCGCCTAGCGCTCCGTCTGGCGCTCCGGGGCAATCTCAGCCGCCTCTGCCACAGCGCACCCAGCCCCCGGCGCGTCCCGCCCGCCAGAGCGAGCCCGACTTCTCGACGCTGCCGCCGTCGATCGCCGCGAGCCTCGCCAAACTGGCCGGCAAGCCGATGCCGGAGCCGGTCAACGGCAACGCCCCCCCGAAGCCGGGCGGCGGCTCGGGGGGGTGACCGGCGGGCTCGGGTGGCGCCGCGCGGCCGCTCGCCGCCTCAATCGCCGCCCTCAGTCACCGCATTGGGCGGAGTACTTGATATCGCATTTGTCGTTGCACTTGACCTGATCGGGGCGGGCCTTGCAGCGCTGGTTGCACTTGGCCCAGTCGCGCTGGCACTTGTAGAAGGCCGGCGACAGACAATTGCCGGTGCCGTCGCGCTTGTACTTGCAGCGCTCCGCCTCGGCGGTTCCCGCCATCATGCAGCCGGCAATCGCCAGCGCAATTACTGCCAGCCTCGAGTGCAGCCGCATCGCCGAGCCCACCCTCACCCGTTTCCCGTCATGCATGCCCTGCGTCGCTGACCAGGAACGACGGGTCGATGCCGATCTTGGCCAATGCGCGCCGATACTTGCTCTCGACGTCGTCGTCGAAGACGAGGTCGGCGTCGGCGGGGCAGTTGAGCCAGCCGTTGGCGTGGATCTCGCTTTCGAGCTGGCCGGGCGACCAGCCGGCGTAGCCCAACGCCAGCATCGAGCGATCCGGCCCCTTGCCGCCGGCGATGGCTTTCAGGATGTCGATGGTCGCCGTCAGCGAGACACCCGCATCGATCTTCAGCGTCGAATCGGAGGAGTAGTAGTCGGCCGTGTGCAGCACGAAACCGCGCCCGGTCTCGACGGGGCCGCCGACGTGCACCGACATTCCCAGCAGCTCGTTGGAGATCCCCTCCTCGCCGCTCGCGGTCGTGATACCCAGCCGCTCCAGGAGGTCGGGGAACGAGATGTGGCTGGCGCGCTGGTTGATAATCAGCCCCATGGCGCCCTCCTCGGAATGGGCACACATGTAAATTACCGAGCGGGCGAAACGCCGGTCGGTCATCAGGGGCATGGCGATCAGCAGCTGGCCCTCGAGGTAGCCTTCGCCGCCGCCGCGCTTCTGCCGCTTCCTGGTCGGTATCTTCATGCCCGGAAGACTACCGCCAGCGAGCCGCGGCTGTGAAGGGGCCTTGTCGGGCCTTGTTCCCCGACTGATATCCTCAGCCGACGGCAACCAATTGGATCTGCGTCCGATGTCGTCATTCCGGCTTTTACCTGATCGATGTGGCAAAGCATTGACTATGTCCGCCGCCGGCTCTCAGCCGGGGAACGGGGTCGGGTCCCGGCAGCGCATCGATAAGACGTGACTTGCGCCAACCGGCGCGGGCGATCAGAACACGCGCACGGAAACCGGAGGACGGCCTTGAGCGGATTGGAGCGAAGCACGGCCCAGGCGGCAAGGGCGGTCACCCTGGCTTGCGCCATCCTCACCTCGGCGTACGTGTCTCTGGTCGCTGCGACGCCGGCTCGCGCCGCCTCGTCGCCGTGGGTTCCGGCCCCGGAATCGCAGGTGCGGCTGATCGCGGGCGGCGGCGGCCAGGAGCCCCTCGTCGCCGGCGTCGAGATCCGCCTCTCGCCGGGGTGGAAGACCTACTGGCGCAGCCCCGGCGATGCGGGCGGCGTGCCACCTTTTTTCGACTGGTCGGGATCGGAGAACGTCGCCTCCCCGCAAGTGCTCTTTCCGGCGCCGAAACGCTACACCGACAAGGCGGGAGACTCGATCGGCTACAAGGAGCACGTCGTTCTGCCGGTGCGGATCACGCCGGGCGCCGCGGGCGCTCCCGTCGCGATGCGGCTCAAGCTCGAGTTCGGCATCTGCCGCGAGATCTGCATCCCGGCCGAGGCGCAGCTGTCGCTCGACCTGCCGGCCGGCGGCGCGGGTCCGGCTCCCTCCGAGCTCGCCGCCGCGCTGGCCCGGGTGCCCGGGGACGCCAAGCTGCCGGCGCTGCGCAAATCGGAGGCGCGGCTTTCAGGGGACAAGCCCCAGATCATCCTCGAGGCGGAGTACCCGACCGGAGAAACGCACGCCGACGTGTTCGTCGAGGGGCCGGATGGCGTCTACGTGCCGATGGCGCGGGCGGCGGGGCAGACGGGGAACGTGCACCGTTTCGAGATCGACATCGCCAACGGCGCCGATCCGGCCGACATCAAGGGCAAGACGCTGACGGTCACGCTGACCGGCGACAGCGGCCAGGCGGAGGCCCGCTTCAAGGCCGAGTGAGAATGGGCCGAGTGAGGCTTGATCCAGGGTCCGTCCCCCGCGTATCTATTCAATCCGAGTGCCCCGATCGACATCCCTCATAGCGAGATCCCTCCATGACCATCAAAGTCGGCGACCGCCTGCCCGAGACGACCTTCACGGTGATGGGGCCCGACGGGCCGGCTTCGCGCACGACCGCGGAAGTGTTCTCCGGCAAGAAGGTGGCGCTGTTCGCGGTGCCCGGCGCCTACACGCCGACCTGCCACAAGCAGCACCTGCCGGGCTTCGTCGATCGCGAGGCCGAGCTCAAGGGCAAGGGCGTCGACACCATCGCCTGCACCGCCGTCAACGACGTGTTCGTGCTCGCGCATTGGGCCAAGGACTGCGACGCCGAGGGCAAGGTGCTGATGCTGGCCGACGGATCGGCCGAGTTCGCCAAGAAGATCGGGCTCGATATCGACCTCACCGCGCGCGGCCTCGGCGTGCGCTCCAAGCGCTACGCGATGCTGGTCGACGACGGCGTGGTCAAAATGCTCAACGTCGAGGACGCGCCGCCGGCTCACGACAAGTCGAGCGCGGCGACGATGTGCTCGATGATCGACCGCTCGCTCTGAGGCCACCCGGCTCGGGCGGCGGCTTAGCGGCCATCCGTGCACGCAAAAGTTGTGGTAACATTGTCCTCGATTCGCCATTCCGCGAATGCAACGGGGGCTCGATTGCTCAACTGGAGCGCCGTCGCTTATCTCTGCTCGGCTGCGGCCGTGGGCACCGGTGCCATCGGCATCGTGCAGTCCTATCATCTGCGCGAAGCCCGCGCCGAGATCGTGGCTCTTCGATTGCGCGCGACACCAACCCGGACGGCCGCTCTCGACGACAGCGCGAACAAGCTCCGGGCGTCCACGGAGTCGCTGACGGCCGAGCGATCGGCGCGGGCGGCGCTCGAGCGGAAGGCCGAGGCTCTCGCGAGGGCGCTCGCCACGTCCGAGGAAGCCCAGCGGGCCGGGGAGCAGAGGGCGAGCGACAGCGAGGCGGCAGCCAGGCACGAGCGCGCGAGGCGCGAAGCTGCTGAGCAGGCCCTGGCCGAGGCGCAGGACGCAGCGGCACGTAGAGATGCCGAGCTGGCCCAGATCAAGGCCGAGGTCGGGCGCCTTACGGCCGAGCTGACGAGTTCGAGGACTGCCCCCAGGCTAACATGCCCGGAATCCGAGCGGCGGCCGTCTTGCAGCGGCGCCACGGCGATCTCACCGCCCTCGCCCGACATGGATACCCAGCCGGCCAAGGCCGCCAAGCCAAGGGCCAGCGGCAAACCCGCAGCCAGGACGGCCGGACGGACAACCACGCCTTCCGCGCCGAGCTGGGACGGAACCAGCCTTTTCGGTGATTGAGAACAGCGCGCCCGGCCGCGCCAGCCGCTCAGCCGCGGCCGTTGCGGCGGTGCTCGGCTAATCCCTGCCGCGCCAGCTCGTCGGCACGCTCGTTCCACTCGTGGCCGGCGTGCCCCTTGACCCAATGCCACCTCAACTCGTGGCGGCGGGCGGCTTCGTCGAGGCGCTGCCACAGCTCGGCGTTCTTCACCGGTTTCTTGTCGGCCGTCCTCCAGCCGTTGCGCTTCCAGCCGTGGATCCAGGCCGTGATGCCGTTCTTGACGTATTGGCTGTCGGTGTGGAGGTCGACCTTGCTCGGCCGCTTGAGCGCCTCCAGAGCCATGATGGCGGCCATCAGCTCCATGCGGTTGTTGGTCGTCGGGGCCTCGCCGCCGTGGATCTCCTTGCGGTGCTCGCCCGACATCAGGATGGCACCCCAGCCGCCGGGACCCGGATTGCCCGAGCAGGCCCCGTCCGAATAGATGACGACGCTCGGCTTCGATGCTTCGCTCATGTCTCGTCGTACCCGTAGTCGCGCACCGAGGTCACGCCCTGGTGGAAGCGCAGCCGGCGCAGGTAGGCGAGCGGGTCGTGCGGCTTGACGATGGCGTTCTTGGGCGTGTTCAGCCAGTCGTGCGAGCGCGTCAGCAGGAAGCGCAAGGCGGCGCCGCGGGCCAGCACCGGCAAGGCGTCCCGCTCCTCGGGCTTCAAGGGGCGGACCTCGCGATAGCCCTTCAGAAGCGCCCGTCCCTTGGTGACGTTGAAGGAGAAGTCCTGCTCGAAGCACCAGGCGTTCAGGCAGATGGCGACGTCGTAGGCCAGGCTGTCGTTGCAGGCGAAATAGAAGTCGATGAGCCCCGACAGCTTCTCGCCGATAAAGAACACGTTGTCGGGGAACAAGTCGGCGTGGATGATGCCTTGCGGCAGGGCGCGCGGCCAGCTCTTCTCGTGCAGCGCCAGCTCGTCCTCGATGACGGCGCCGAGCCCCTTGGCCACCTTGTCCGCCTGCTTGGCGAAGCGCTCGTAGAGCGGGCGCCAGCCGGCGGGGCCGAGCGCGTTGGGACGCGAGAGCGCGAAGCCCTGGCCGGCGAGGTGCAGCTGGGCCAGGGCGCGGCCGACCTCGAGGCAGTGCACCACCTGCGGACGGCGCGGCCAGAAGCCTTCCAGAAACGTTACCAGCGCGGCGGCGCGGCCGGCCAGCTCGGCCAGGTACTCGCCTTGGCTGTTGCGGACCGGCGTCGGGCAGGAGACGCCACGCGCCGCCAGATGCTCCATGAGACCCAGGAAGAACGGCAGGTCGCCGCGGGCCACCCGGCGCTCGTAGAGCGTCAGGATGAACGGGCCCTTGGTGGTGTGCAGGATGTAGTTGGTGTTCTCGACGCCCTCGGCGATGCCTTTGTAGGAGAGCAACTCGCCGGCATCGTAGCCGGCGAGGAACTGCTCCAGGTCGTCGTCGGTCACTTCGGTGTAGACGGCCATGCACGGTCTCGAAAATGGCGGCCCGGCGCAGCCCGGCGGTCGCGCCGGCTCAGGAGGCGCCGACGGGCGAGCGCAGCTCACGGGGGATGTTGAAGGCGACGTGCTCCTCGGCGGTCCTCACGGTATCGACCGTGACCGTGAAGCGGGCGGCCAAGGCATCGATGACCTCGCTGACCAGCACCTCGGGCGCCGAGGCACCGGCGGTGATGCCGACCGTCCGGCAGCCCGACATCTCGTCCCAGGGAATGGCGTCGGCGCGCTGGACGAGCATAGCCTTGGGACAGCCGTTGCGCTTGGCGACCTCCACCAGACGCACCGAGTTGGAGCTGTTCGGAGAGCCGACGACGAGCATGCAGTCGACATCCGGCGCGATCACCTTCACCGCGCCCTGGCGGTTGGTGGTGGCGTAGCAGATGTCCTCCTTCATCGGGCCGACGATGGCCGGGAAGCGGCGCTTGAGCTCGGCGATGATGTCGCGCGTGTCGTCGACGGAGAGCGTCGTCTGGCTGATGTAGGCGAGGCGCCCGGGGTCGCGCGGCGCCACCGTGCGGGCGTCCTCCAGGGTCTGGATCAGCGTCACCGATCCCTCGGGGAGCTGGCCGATGGTGCCCGTAACCTCAGGGTGCCCGGCATGGCCGATGAGCAAGATGTCGAGGCCCTGGTCATGATGACGGGCAGCCTCGATGTGGACCTTGAAAACCAGGGGGCAGGTGGCATCGAGCACGAACAGGTTGCGAGACCGGGCCTCAGCCGGGACCGACTTCGCGACCCCGTGTGCCGAGAAAATCACAGGTTGCCGGGTATCGGGAATCTCGTCCAGCTCCTCCACAAAAACGGCGCCTTTGGCCCGCAATGAGTCGACCACGTAGCGGTTGTGGACGATCTCGTGGCGGACGTAGACCGGCGCACCGAAGCGGGCCAGGGCCATCTCGACGATTTGAATGGCACGGTCGACGCCGGCGCAGAAACCACGTGGAGCGGCAAGCAGTATGCGCAGCGGGGGCCGCTCGGATAGTGTCGCCGTGCCGGGGGATTGGGTCATTCGTGCCGCTCGCTCGTTTTATGCTCACAACCTTGGTTGCGCGCCGCTTGGTGCGGCCTTATCCGGGGTGGTAAGCTTGAGTCGGGACCATACAGGAAGCCTCGACCCGAGGCCTAGGGGAATGGCGGGCTGTGTGTACGAAAAGCCGGGCCAAATTACGAGCTGGAGCAGCATGAATCGATCGGTGAAGGCGGGTGCGCGTCTCGGCGCCGCTGTCTGTCTCGGGGGAACGATCGTTCTCGGTCTGGCCGGGTGCGGGATGTCGTCGATCACGTCAGGCCTCGGCGGTGGCATGTTCGGCGGCGGCTCGTCGTCCACCCAGCAGGTCAAGTCGGTCACCGAGGAGCAGATGCTCTCGGCGGCGAAGGCCGACGAAGGCGCCACCGGCAGCACGGCCGCCGCCGGCGAGATCGCTTACGGCTGCCCGCGTTTCAAGGTGTGGCCGCGCGACAACAATCTTACGATCTACGAGACCGGCCGGATCGGCGACGGCCTCGCCATCACGCACCGAGGCGAGATCACCAAGACGGCTCGCGAGTGCGACATCCAGCCCGGCCGCGTCACGGTGAAGTACGGATTCTCGGGCCGAGTGCTGCTCGGGCCGCGCGGACAGTCCGGCCACATCGCCATGCCGGTCAACGTGTTCGTCACCGACGCCAAACGGGAGAAGGTGGCGACCGACAAGCTGAAAGTGGAGGTCGACGTCGCGGTCGACAACCCGATAGGCTACTTCTCGGCGGTCAAGACGGTCACGTTCACCATCCCCGAGGGCACGCGCCCCGGCGAGTACGAGGTCTACGTCGGCTTCGACCGCACGGTGCCCGGCGCGGGCTGATTCGATACTCGCCAAGCCGTTTTCTCCAGCAATCCAAGACACAAACAAACCTCTGGATTTCCCAGGCGGCCGCCTTGATGGCGGCCCGCGCCACCCCTAGCCTCTAATGCAATGGCGCCGCGATGAGGGTCCGGCGCCGCCGGGCCGCGAGGCGGCTTGCAAAAGCGGCGGCTTCTATTGGCCGCTACCAGTAGTGGGGATTCCAGCATGACGACGACGCTCCAGGCCTCCGCCCAGAACCAGCTGCGCCAGTTCATCGAGCAGATCGAGCGGCTGGAGGAGGAGAAGAAGGCGCTCGCCGCCGACATCCGCGACAAGTTCCTCGAGGCCAAGGGCGTCGGCTTCGACGTCAAGGCGATGCGCGAGATCCTGAAGATGCGGAAGAAGTCCAAGACCGAGCGCCAGGAGGAGGAGGGCATCCTCGAGGTCTACATGCACGCGCTCGGCATGCTCGACGGAACACCGTCCGACGCGGCCATGGCCGCGGCCGAGCACCTGATCGCGGCGGAGTGAAATCCAGGCCCCTCCCGAGCGGCTGTTGCCCGCTGGCGTGACAACCAGTGAGCCGGCAAGGGCCGAGCGTCGATGCATTGGCCGCCGGGCCCAGGGAGGTTCAAGGCCCGGGCAGCTCTGTCGCGTGCTGCACGTCCGCTCAGCCCCGCGCCATCGCCGAGTGGCGACCGGCAACCGCGAAGCTTTGGTTCTCCGATCAGCACTGTAAGGCTTTCCGTTAACCTTGCGCCAGGGCATCGCCCCGGTGCTCACGAAGTCGTGTCCACAAGGTGCGATGCTCACCGTGCTTGCACGGGCATCTGGATTCCGCCGCTTTGCCGCTTATGTTCGTGGCAAACGGAGGATGCCATGCTCGACCAGTCCACAACGAAAGGCCGCATCATCGCCGCCGCGCTGCGTCTCGCGGCCGAGCGGCCGTGGCGCGACGTGACGATCCTCGACATCGCAGAGGCGGCACATGTCACGCTGGCCGACGTGCGGCGTGACTTCGGAGGCAAGGGCGACATCCTCGCCGCCTTCGCGCGCACGATCGATGAGGAGGTGCTGGCCAAGCCGCGCGCCCGCAGCGCCAGCACGGCCGCCCGCGACGCCCTGTTCGAGGTCATCATGGAGCGCTTCGACGCGCTCGCCCCGCACCGGGCGGCGCTGCGCTCGATCATGGAGGGCGGCAGCAGCGAGCTTCCCCTGGCGCTCGGCAAAGCCATGCTCGCGAGCCAGGCGTGGATGCTCAACGCCGCGGGGATCGCGACGGACGGCGTGCGCGGGCCGGTGAAGGTGATGGGGCTCGCGTCGATCTACACCAGCGTGTTCCAGACCTGGCTCGACGACGACGATCCAGGCCTAGCTCGAACCATGGCGGCGCTCGACCGCAAGCTCCGCAGGGGCGAAAGCACGATGCAGACCTTCGAGGACGTCATGGGTGGCCTCGACCGCGTAGCCGGCCTGTTCCGCAGCGGGCTCAGGCGCGCCACGGGCGGCCGAGCCTCGTCCTCCGCCGAAGCGCCGCCGCCTCCCGGACCGGAGACTGCCGCGCCGACACCGCCTCCGCCGACGCTGTAGCGGCGGCAGCGCTGGCCACGTTGAAGTGCAGCGACGAAAGCCGCCGTCAACCCTGCATCCGTGGACGCATTGACTCGCGCCCGGCCGCCCGTATCGTCAGCACAAGAAGCGGGCGCCGTCCAAGCAGATCCGACGTCACGTGCCTGCACGCGGCCAAGGACTCCGGGGTAACCCCGGGGGTGGAAGATGCGCGACACTTCAGGCAGCGCGATGCGCCGTAGGGGTGCAGCCCTACCCGGCATCGCGCCGGACAAGACAGGTTGGGGCGCCCGCTTCCCGCCTCGGCCGTGTCAGGGGCGGACATGAGCGAGGGAGATTTCCTGGCTAGCAACCTGGCCGCAAAGCTGCTCGCCGGCCGGTGGCGCCAGGACGATATCGCGACGCGATGCGGCGAGATATTCGGCCGGGCGCAGCGTTCGCTGCAAGGTAAGCTCATCGCCCAGCTGCTTCTGCGCTGGAGGGAGCCCTACCCGCCCGATCCCGCTTGGCTGACCGAGTATTTCCGCGGCTCCGAGTGGTTCGAGAGGCTGGTCCGGCACCGCCTGCAATGGGACGAGCCTATCCACGCGGTGCTCGAGCCGCCTGCCTTCAACCCGGCACCGCGCTTCGACGAGCTCGACGTGCCTGTGCTCACCAGTCCCGGTGACGTGGCGCTGTGGCTCGGCATCCCACTGGCGCATCTCGATTGGTGGGCCGATCTCAAGCGGCAGGCGGAGCGGACCGACATACCGATCCTGCGCAACTATCACTACGCGTTCGTGCCGAAGCGCAGCGGCCCGCCGCGGCTGATCGAGGAGCCGAAGCCGAAGCTCAAGGCCGCGCAGCGGCTGATCCTGCGCGAGATCCTCGACCACGTGCCGGCGCATGAGCGGGCGCACGGTTTCGTCGCCGGGCGCTCACCGCTCACCTCAGCCTCGGCGCACGCCGGGGAGGACGTGGTGGTGGCGATGGATCTGGAGAGCTTCTTCACACGCACGCCGCTGCGGCGCGTGCATGGCGTCTTCCGCAGCCTCGGCTATCCGTGGGTGGTGGCGCGCGTTCTGACGGGAATTTGCTCCGCGTCAACTCCCGTGTCGGTGTTCCGCCGGCTGCCACCGGATCAGCGGCACGACCGCTTCACACAGCAGCTGTTCGCGTCGCCGCACCTGCCGCAAGGCGCGCCGACGTCCCCCGCGCTGGCCAATCTGGCGGCGTGGCGGCTCGACGCGCGTCTGGCGGGCCTCGCTCGCTCCCTGGATGCCAATTACACACGCTACGCCGATGACATGGCGTTCTCGGGCGGGGAGGCGCTTGCCCGGCGCATCGGCACGCTCATTGCCGCCACCGGGACCATCGCGGAGGAGGAGGGCTGGACCATCAACGCCGCCAAGACCCGTGTCATGCGGCGCGGCGGCGCCCAGCGCATCATGGGGCTCGTCGTCAACGACCTCCTCAACGTGCCGCGCGCGAGCTACGACGAGCTGAAGGCGATCCTTCACAATTGCGTGCGCAAGGGGCCGGATGGCGAGAACCGCGCGGGGCATCCCGACTTCCGCGCCCACCTCGCGGGCCGCGTCGCCTGGGTGGCCAGCGTCAACCCGAGGCGGGGCGCCAAGCTGCGCGCCCTCCTTGACTCCATCCGCTGGGACGGCGCTGCATCGTGAGAAGGACTTCGGTCCGGCGCCATCCTCGGCTATGAGTGCGCGACACTTCGCTTGCGCGCGGCCGTCCCACCAATTCCGCGCGCGCGAACGCTGTCAGCCCCAGAGATGGATCAGCGCGGCCCCGACCGCCCGGAGACGATGCAAAAGGACACGGCGGCCGGACATCACGACGCCGAGCGGCGCGACAGGCTGAAGGCGATCGCCCTCATGGTGACGGCGATCGGGCTGTTCTCGTGCCTCGACGCCACGGCGAAGTACCTGACCACGCGGCGCGGCGTGCCCGTGCTCGAGGTGGCGTGGCTGCGCTTCACGGGCCAGGCGCTCTACATGCTGGCGATCTACGTCGCGCTCAGCCTCGCGGCGCGGCTCGACCGGCGCATCGACGCCTGGCGGCCGACGGCGCTGATCGCGACCCGGCAGCCGCGGCAGCAGGCCGTGCGGTCCCTCCTCATGCTCGGCACGACAGCCTTCAACTTCCTCGCCCTGCAATACCTGCGTCTCGACCAGACCATCACCATCGTGTTCCTGGCGCCGCTGGTGGTGGCGCTGCTTGCCGGGCCGCTGCTCGGCGAATGGGTCGGCTGGCGGCGCATGGTGGCGGTGCTGGTCGGCTTCTCGGGCATCCTGGTCGCGGTCCGGCCCGGGTTCGCGCACGTGCACCCGGCCGTCGGCTACGCCTTCCTGGCCATGGCCATCTACGCCGCCTTCATGCTGCTTACTCGGCACATGGGCCGCACCGACCCGGCGTTCGTGACGCTGTTCTCATCCATGCTCGCCGGCGCGATCGGCCTCGCTCCCTTCGCCCTCATCGGCTACTCGGCGCCGCCCGCCGCCTTCGACTGGATGCTGCTGGCGGCGCTCGGGATGCTCGGCGGAAGCGGCCATTTGCTGTTCCTGCACGCCTACCGGCTGGCGCCTGCCTCCGCTGTAACGCCGTTCCTCTACCTGCAGCTCGTCAGCATGGTGGCGCTCGGCTACCTCGTGTTCGGGGACGTCCCGGACGTGTGGACGCTGGCTGGCTCATCGATCGTCATCGCGTCGGGCGTCTACCTCGTGCACCGGGAGCAGATGCGCCAGCGGGTCCGCTGAGGGCAGCCGGGCGATCCCGACGTGGCGGCTTGCCAAAAAAGCATCACCTCCGCATGCTGTCCTAGAAGCCGACCTATCCCTTCCGCCACGAGGATCGCCGTGTCCGTCACCGCCGCCGACCTTTTCCGCGACCTCGAGGGCATCCGATCCGCGGCGCTGCAGCCGCCCCCGGACGCCGCTTCCCTGGCGCGTACGCTCACCAGCGTCTACCGCGCCATCTTCAGTCTCGATTTCTCAGCCTACGATCCCCGACTCGTGGCCGAGGCGGCGCCCAACATCATCTCGCTGCTGTTCGACCTGCGCATGGCGCTGCGGGACAGCGTGCCCGGCTGGCAGAAGCAGGGCCTGATGACGGAGGAGGTGCAGCGGTCGCTGCGGGACGTGTTCCGCGTCGCGCGCTATGCCGGCGACATGGTCGGCGAGGTGATGATCGGGCATCAGCGTCTCGGCGAGGGAGAGAGCACCCGGCGCGCGTTTACGAGCCCCGATCTCAACACGCTGGCGCACGCGAGCTTCAGCACCGGCCAGCCGATCCCGTTCCGCTCGGGCGATGTCCTGATGGTGCGCGGCACCGCCCACAACAGCGCAGCGATCGCTCGCATCGGCGACACCGACAGCCAGTTCAGCCACCTCGGACTCGTGTTCGTCGACGACCGTGGGCAGCCGTGGGTGGTCGAGAGCCTGATCGAGGAAGGCGCGATCATCAATCCGCTCGCGAAGGTGCTCGACCACGGGCTCGGCCGCGCCGTGCTGTTCCGCGCGCGGGAGCCGTCGCTCGCCACCGCCGCCGCGCAGTGGATCCACGCGCACGTCCGCCAATCGCGCGAGCCCGGCGGCAAGCCCATCGTCTACGACTTCTCGATGCAGCTCAGACCCTACAAGCGCCTGTTCTGCTCCAAGCTCGTCCGGCTGGCCTACGAGCGGGCCAGCAAGGGGCGCGTCGTCCTGCCGACCTTCCACACCCGCTTCAACCGCAACAAGGATTTCTTCCGTCGCATCGGCGTCAGGGCGATGGAGACGTTCGCGCCCGGCGACATGGAGCTCGAGCCCCACTTCCATCTCGTCGCCGAGTGGCAGGACTATCGCGCGACAGCGCGCCTGCGCATGCAGGACCTGATCATGACCAAGATGTTCGAGTGGATGGAGAAGAAGGACTACAGGTTCCGCGAGGATTTCGTCATCCGCCTCATCAGCCTCCTCGGCCGGTTTGCCGCGCGGCTGTCGGAGGGGGCCAAGGACACCATCTCGTCGGTGATCCCGAAGGTGCCGTCGCACATGAAGCGGCGCTCCATCGCGACGGTCGCCATGCTGCACAAGACCGCCGAGCCGCTGACGCTGATGCTGCTCGAGGCCGAGCGCGAGAGCATCGCGCGGACGGGCCGTCCGCTGCATCCCGCCCAGGTGTTCGAGCGGCTGGAGCAGCTGCGGATCGAGCGCGGCGGCAAAATCGGGTATCTGTCCGGCGCTGTCTGATGCGGGAGCCGGCGCGGACCGCTACTTGCCCGAGGCGGCCGTCCGGCCGGCGCTCTTGGCGGCAGGCTTGGTGGCCGATTTGGTGGCGGACGTTTTAGCAGCGGCCTTGGGAGCGGTCTTGGACGGCTTGGCGGCGCTCTTGGCCGCCGGCTTGGCAGCAGGCGCCGCGGCGGCCGCCGGGGCACAGCTCGCCTTCAACCCCTTGCGCGGCTTGCAGGCCGTACCCGGTCCCGCCGTCTTGGACTTCGGCCCGGCGTTGACGCCCTTGATGTCCTTGCTCGGCGGGGGCGTCACCGGCATGACTCGGCGGACGGGCGGCACGATCGGCTCGATGGCCTTGGCTTTCGGTGCCTCGGCGGCGGCGGACGCCGGCCCGGCGGATGCTCCGGATTCCTGCGCCGAGACGGCGCGGTCCCAAGGCGCCAGAGCCGAAACAAGAAGCAGGGCGAGCAGCGGGCTACGCATGGGAACCTCGAAAGCCATTCTCGAAACAGCACGGTGGGAGCGGCACCGGCAAAGGACCCAGGCAATTATCGTACCGGAGTCCGGTGACGGGCAACCCGATCGCCCGCAAAGGACAACGGGATCGAAAAAACAGAAGAGCCGGAGCAAGCGGCGGCTCCGGCTCCTCCCGTCAGTGCAAAATGGGCTCGCGCTCTCAAGCGGTTGCTCAGACCGCCATCGAGCGCCGCCCTGGAAAGGCTCAGGCCGCCTTCTTGGCTTTCGGCGCGGCCTTCACCTTGGTCTTCGCCTTCGCGACCTTCTTCTCACACTTGGCCTCGACGGCGTTCCACTTCAGAGGCGCCTTGCACTTGGACTTGTACTTGACCTTGGCCTCTTTCGTGACCTTCGGCACAGGCTTTTTCGCAGCCTCCGCCACTCCAGCCGTGCTCAGCGCGAACGCGACAGCGCCGAGCGCTACAAGAAGCTTCTTCATTTCCCCTCCAGTGCGATGGTTGTTGCGAGAATCACACGCACACTCTTGCTTCATAATCCGCGGTCGGCGCCACTGTCACGGAATAGCCGCCGCAATCGCGGCTTGCGGAGGGAAGAGCCAAAACCTATGAGTCTTTCCGAGCACACTGCCCGCGCGGGTTGCACTGGCCACGCTTGAACAGGCCACGCCAGATCCGGGCGCCGTTCCCTTCCTCGCACGCTCCAGAGCATGTCGCACAACACCTTCGGACATCTTTTCCGCGTCACCACATGGGGCGAGAGCCACGGCCCAGCCATCGGCTGCGTCGTCGACGGCTGCCCACCCGGCATCCCGCTCGAAGCCTCTGAAATCCAATCGTTTCTGGACAAGCGGCGGCCCGGCCAGTCGCGGTTCACGACGCAGCGGCGCGAGCCGGACGAGGTGGAGATCCAATCCGGGGTGTTCCCGGACGAGACCGGGCGGCAGGTGACGACAGGAACCCCGATCTCGCTCGTCATCCGCAACGTCGACCAGCGCTCGAAGGACTACGGCGACATCGCCCAGAAATTCCGGCCGGGGCACGCCGACATCACCTACTGGCAGAAGTACGGCATCCGCGACTACCGCGGCGGCGGGCGCTCCTCGGCCCGCGAGACGGCGATGCGGGTAGCCGCAGGCGCGGTGGCGCGGAAGGTGCTCGAGACCAAGCTGCCGGGCGTCCGCATCCGCGGCGCGCTGGTCAAGGTCGGCAGACACGAGGTCGACCGCTCGCGGTGGGACTGGGATGCGATCGACGCCAACCCGCTGTTCTGTCCCGATCCGGGCTCCGTCCCCGAGTGGACCGCCTACCTCGACGAGATCCGCAAGGCCGGCTCCTCGATCGGCGCCGTCGTCGAGGTGGTCGCCGAGGGCGTGCCGCCGGGTCTCGGCGCGCCGCTCTACGGCAAGCTCGACCAGGACATCGCCTCGGCGATGATGAGCATCAACGCCGTGAAAGGCGTCGAGATCGGAGACGGCATGGGCGCCGCCGAGCTGACCGGCGAGGCCAACGCCGACGAGATCCGCATGGGGGCGGACGGCAAGCCGTGCTTCCTCTCCAATCACGCCGGCGGCATCCTCGGCGGCATCTCGACCGGGCAGCCGATCGTCGCCAGGTTCGCGGTCAAGCCGACATCGTCGATCCTGACGCCACGCCAGACCATCGACATCGAAGGCCACGAGACCGAGATCGTGACCAAGGGCCGCCACGACCCGTGCGTCGGCATCCGTGCCGTGCCGGTGGGGGAGGCCATGATGGCGATCGTGCTGGCCGATCACCTCCTGCGCCACAGGGCGCAATGTGGGGGGTGACGCGGAGCGGGGCCGGGGCTGATCGACCATTGTCGCGCCCCCGTATTGATCGCGTGACCTTCACATGACGGGCGCGGGGCGGTAACACTCGCGCCACGCAATTTCGAGCAACGGCGAGGGCAGGATCATGGCGACGGTTCAGAGCGGCGAGCTGGTGACGGTGTTCGGCGGCTCGGGGTTCGTCGGCCGCCACGTCGTCAGGGCGCTCGCGAAGCGCGGGCTGCGCATCCGGCCGGCCTGCCGGCGCCCCGATCTCGCCGGCCATCTGCAGCCCATGGGCGCCGTCGGGCAGATCATGCCCGTGCAGGCCAACCTGCGCTACGCCGACTCCGTGCTGCGGGCCGTGGAAGGCGCGGCGGGCGTCGTCAACTCGGTCGGCGTGCTGACCAGCACCGGCAAGCAGTCGTTCGGGGCGGTGCACGCGGAGGGCGCGCGGGCGGTGGCCAAGGCGGCCCGGCTCGCGGGGGTCAAGCGGTTCGTGCACATCTCCGCGCTCGGCACCGATCCCAAATCCGATTCCACCTACTCGCGCTCGAAGGCCGCCGGCGAGGCCGCGGTGCTCGAGGAGTTCCCGGACGCCATCATCCTGCGGCCCTCGATCGTGTTCGGGCCGGAGGACGACTTCTTCAACAAATTCGCCGCGATGGCGCGCATGGCACCGATGATGCCGCTGATCGGCGGCGGGCGGACCAAGTTCCAGCCGGTGTTCGTCGGCGATCTGGCGGCGGCCGTTGCCGCCATCCTGGTCGACGGCAAGGGCAAGCCGGGCACGGTCTACGAGATCGGCGGGCCGGAGGCGATCAGCTTCCGCGCGCTGCTCGACAAGACGCAGGCATGGGCCGGCCGTGATCGCCCCTACTTCCCGATGCCGTTCTGGATGGCGAAGCTGCAGGCGCTGCTCATGACGCCGCTGCCCAACGCGCTCAGGCCGATGACCTACGACCAGATGCGGCTGCTGCAGAGGGACAACGTTGTCAGCGAGGCGGCGAAGACCGAGGGGCGGACACTGGCCGCTTTCGGCATCACGCAGCCGCAGGCGATCGAGGCCATCGTTCCGCGCTATCTCGAGCGCTTTAAGCCCAAGGGCCAATACGCGCATTACCGGGGATGACCCGCCCACGATAAAGCACGAACGCCCCAGCCACTCGGCCGGGGCGTTCTCATTTCGGGTACGACGTCGGCGGCGTCAGTGCAGCGTCGCAATCTCGAGATCGTCGCCCATGGCGTGGCCCACTGCCGCCTGCATGCTGTCGGTCAGCGCGATCGGCGTGCCGTCGGCCGCGTGCAGCGCGTAGAGATTGATGCCTTGCGGCAGACCCTCGATGGCCGGGAACATGGCCTTGGCTTGGTCCGGCGTCATCGTGCGGATATAGGCGATATGGCCGCCGCCCAGCTTGAGGAGGTCCGCGGTTGAGATCACCGGCGCGGGGACTGCGGTCTTGGCGCGCGAACGGCGCCGCGTGGTCTTCGGGGTGCTGTTGTCGCTCATGATCCTACTCCTTCCAGTCGATGGGCCTGGGCAGGTCACGGCTCCGGCGCGCGATATTGGTAGAGCTTGATGCGCTCCTCGACCGGATCAGGTCCATCCTCGTTCGATTCGAGCAGTTCGCCTGTAGCAACGAGGACTCTAGGCTTTCGATTTCTTGTCTCCAATCTCGATACGGCGAACGAGACGCTCCGGTTCCAATCTTACGAGGTCAATCGAGAGCAGGCCGTTCGAAAGCTCGGCCGCCTTGACCTCGATCCCCTCGGCCAGCACGAACGTCCGCTGGAACTGGCGCGCCGCGATACCGCGGTAGAGATACTCGCGAGACTTGTCGTCCTGCTGCTTGCCGCGGACGGTGAGCTGGCTGTCCTCGAGGGTAATCTCCAGCTGGTCGCGGGTAAAGCCCGCCACGGCCAGCGTAATGCGGAGCAGCTCGGGACGGCCCTCGTCGCGGGCAATGCGCTCGATGTTGTAAGGAGGATAGCCGTCGTTGGAGCCCTTACCGGCCCGATCGATCAGCCGCTCGATCTCCTCGAACCCCAAGAGCATGGGGCTGGAAAGCATGGTCATGCGCGTCATGCGAAAGCCCTTCTCGAAGCGACCTTCTGATGTCGATCCCGGGTGCCGGCTCGCTTGCCCTGGCCCGGTCGCGGCCCCATTCGGGCACCGCTCACACGCAGGATATGGTGAGGCAGGAGGGGACTTCAAGCGGACCCGAGGCACCCCTGGGGGCGACCAAATGGCCTCCTGTCCCGGCGTCATAGTCCTGCACCAGTTGGGCGTGATAAGAGCCCGATCGGACAACCAATGTGGGGGATCACATGTCGACCAGGACCGCCGGCCTCGCGCTGGCTCTTGCCGTCGCGGCGCTGCCGCTCGCAACCTCGGCCGCCGGCCCGGCTCTGGCCGAGGAGAAGGCCTCGGTGCTGTCGAGCGCGCCGGAGGCGGAGCTGACGCCGGAGGAGAAGGCCGAGCGCGACGCGCGGAAGGCCTGCAAGGTGGCCATCTGCGCCGCCTTCCGGAACAAGACGCCGGGGCCGGACGTCTCATGCAACGTATTGAAATCATGGCGCAAAGAGCAGATCGACAAGATGATCTCGAAGGCCAAGGTCTCGTGGCCGTTCGGCAACGTTCAGTGCACGACTCAAGTCAGCCTGAAGCGCGACGACCTGATGAAGGCGACGACGGAGGCGAAGTTCGAGGCCAAGCTGCCGAAGCACGAGGTCAAGTGCACGGTGGCGCGGGAAAAAGAGGCGGCTTCGGAGATCAAGTTCGACTTCACGCCGTCGGTGACGTTCGAGGGCGGCCGGGCGACCAAGGCGCACCTCAACTGGGGCAAGATCGACGCGCCGACCCTGGTCAAGGGCGCGATGTGGACCGCGACCGCAACCGACAATACTTTCAATGTCTTGCAGGGGACGATGGTGGAGGACATCAACGACTTCATGACGAAGAAGTGCGACGAGGTGAAGGACGAGCTGGCGGGGAAATAGCCTCCGCCCCCACCCCTGACGATCACCTTGGCGAACATCTCGGAAAACAGCGCGATCAGGGCGGGAAACGGCGCGAACATCGGCACAACTCGTGTCCGGAGCGTCTGAGGCGGGTTTGACCCTCTCCCAATGGGGTTGCAATCCCCGCTGACGCACGTCGCGTGGCTCCCCTCACGCTCGAGTTGTGGGCACTCCCCAGCTTACCCTCTCCCCGCATGGCCGGGGAGAGGGCGGTCGGCCTCTTCCCCGCCCGGCTTGCATCGGCTATGGCGAAGAGAGGGGGCCCCATGCCGAAACCAATGCCGAAACCGCGCACCAGCCAGAAGACCCGTCCGGAGACGCGCCCCGCGGCGGTGGCCAAGCCCGCCTCCGCGCCGACGGCCAAGCTCGGCAGCCGCGTCACCGAAGGCATCCTGCCGGCGCAGGCGATCCGGGCGCTCGTCTCCGGCGGCCTCGTCACGCTGGCCCAGCCCATGGGGCCGCGCCAGCTGCAGCCGGCCAGCCTCGACCTGCGCCTCGGCCCCGTCGCCTATCGCGTGCGCGCCTCCTTCCTGCCCGGCCCCGGGGCAACGGTGGCGCAGAAGCTCGACGGCCTCAAGCTGCACGAGATCGACCTGACCAGGAGCGCCGTGCTCGAGACCGGCTGCGTCTACATCGTGCCGCTCTTGGAAACCCTCGCGCTCTCGGACGTCCTCTCCGCCTCGACCAACCCGAAGAGCTCCACCGGCCGCCTCGACGTTTTCACGCGCGTCATCGCCGACGGCGTCGCGGCGTTCGACATGATCCCGGCCGGCTACAAGGGCCCGCTCTACGCCGAGATCTGCCCGCTCACGTTCCCGGTGGTGGTGCGCACCGGCTCGACGCTGTCGCAGATCCGGTTCCGCATCGGCAACCCGGTCGAGGGCGACAAGAGCCTCGCCGAGCTGCACGCGCGCGAGCGCCTCGTCTCCGGCGGGCGCGGCGCCGACATCGCGGGCGGCATCGCGCTGTCGGTCGACCTCGGCGGCGACGCAACGGGCCTCGCCGGCTACCGGGCCAAGCGGCACACCGGCGTCGTCGACGTCGACAAGCCCGGCTCGTGCCCGATCGCGGAGTACTGGGAGCCGATCCGCGTCCCGCAGGCGGGCCGCATGATCCTCGACCCGGACCAGTTCTACATCCTGGCGTCGAAGGAGGCCGTGCACGTGCCGCCGACGCACGCCGCCGAGATGATGCCGTTCAACCCGCTGGTCGGCGAGTTCCGCGTCCATTACGCGGGCTTCATGGACCCCGGCTTCGGGCACAAGGCGGCCGGCGGCGAGGGCGCGCGGGTGGTGCTGGAGGTGCGCTCGCACTCGGTGCCATTTGTCCTGGACGACGGTCAGATCATCGGCCGCCTCGTCTACGAGCGCCTCTCCGAGCCGCCCGAGATCCTCTACGGCCGCGACATGGGCTCCAACTATCAGGCGCAGGGCCTGAAGCTGAGCAAGCATTTCGTGTGAGGGGGGCGGGGCAGTGAGCGGCACCGGCCGCGACCGATGCTGCGGGTCAACTCACGATCGCTGGCCCAGACAACCGTAGTCCCTTCGATGCGACGGGTACCTGCAGACCAACTATTCTGCCGGGGATCAGACGTGCTCTTAGCGATCACTACTGTTGAGCCAGATCATGAAGCGAGTAAGAAACATTCCCAAAAAGCCGCCCCCCTGCATCGTCAAAACCAAGTCGGTAAATCAGCGCTCACCCGTAGGTAAGCGTGTCCAAAATAGCTCAGGGGGCAGGGCACAACTGCCAAGCATGAGACAGATGCAGAGCGCATGCGCAATTTTCCAGTGCTTCAACGACATGCCAAACTCTCGCCAAACGCCGCTTATCATTCTGACCGAGGTCATTACATCGGCAGTTGCGCGGCGTCTTTGACTTAGGCCGTGACCGTATCAACTCCGACGTTATCTCAAGTGGCGATCTGCCGGGATGTGGCCCCGAACGCCTTATCAGCACAACAACAGCACAGTAAGTGACATCCGGGGCGGGTCTTGCTAGCCTCGCTGGGATGTTCAACCCGACCTTCCGCATCACTCCGGCCATCACCAAGGCACTCATGGAGATCGAGGCGTGTCGGCAGGCCGTCATGGCCCTGCCGATCGACGTCACGATGCTCAAGAGCCTGCGCGAGACGGCGCGCGTGGCGGCAACGCACTACTCGACACAGATCGAGGGCAATCGCCTGACCGAGCCTCAGGTGCGCGACGTTCTTGGCGGCGCGCACTTTCCGGGGCGCGAGCGCGACGAGGCGGAGGTGCGCAACTACTACCGGGCTCTGGAATGGGTCGAAGCGCGGGCTGGGCGCGCCGCGCCTCTCGCCGAGGGGGATATCAGGCGGGTGCACGGCCTTGCCTTCCACGGGCGCAACCGTGGCTCAGCCTATCGTGACGGCCAGAACGTGATCCGCGAAACCGGCTCCGGGCGCATCGTCTACTTGCCGCCCGAGGCGGCCGACGTGCCTCGTCTGATGGCCGAGCTGGTCGGCTGGGTGAACGCCGAGACGCAAAGGGGCGAGCTACCCGCGCCAATCGTTGCCGCGCTGGCGCATTACCAGCTCGCCACGATCCATCCTTGGTACGACGGCAACGGCCGCACAGCACGCCTGCTGGCGACGCTGATCCTGCATCGCGCCAGCTACGGGCTCAAAGGGATCTACTCCCTCGACGAGCACTATGCGCGCGATCTCAGGGCCTACTATGGGGCCCTGACGGTCGGGCCGTCGCACAACTACTACGAGGGGCGGGCGGCTGCTGACCTGACGAATTTCATCGCGTACTTCTGCCGGGGCATGGCCGAGGCCTTCGCCAAGGTGCGCGCGGCGGCGGAGGCCGCGCGGACGCGCGCGGGATCAGATCAAGCCGAGCGCCTTCGCCAGCTCGATCCGCGACGCCGCCGACTTCTGGAGCTGTTCCGGGCCAAAGACACTGCGACAGCAGCCGATATTGCCGAGCATCTTGGCCTCGGTCACCGCACCGTCGTTGCTCTCGCGCGCACGCTGGTGGCCGATGGGTTTCTCGAGCTGGCCGACCCGTCGAGGAGGAACCGCGCCTACCGTTTGGGGGCTGCGTATGCCGACTTGGCGGGGCGGAACGCCTAACACATGGTGCGTTTCGCAACGGACTTCCGCGCCCCCCCCCTACCCCGCCAGCTCCTTGCCCCGCTTCGCCGCGGCGGCGACGGCGCGGGTCATGAGGTCTTGCAGGCCGGTGCCTTCGGCCATGAGGACGGCCAAGGCGGCGGCGGTGGTGCCGCCGGGGGAGGTGACGTTCTCGCGCAGCTTCGAGGCAGGCAGGTCGGACTGCGCCAACAGCTCGCCGGCGCCGGAGACCGTGGCGCGGGCCAGCTTGGCGGCCGTTTCGGCGTCGAGCCCTACGGCGCGGCCGGCCTCGGCGAGGCATTCCGCGAGAAGGAAAATATAGGCCGGGCCGGAGCCGGAGACCGCCGTCACGGCATCGATCAGCTCCTCGCGATCGACCCAGGCGACGTCGCCGACGGCCGACAGCAGGGCCTCGGTCAGCTCGCGGCGGCGGGCATCGACGTGGGCGTTGGCGACGAGGCCGGTGATGCCGCGGCCGATGGCGGCGGGCGTGTTCGGCATGGCGCGGACGACGGCCGTTCCCGGCGGCAGGTGCCTCTCGAACGACGCGATGGTCTTGCCGGCGGCGATCGACAGCACCAGCGTCTCCGGTCCGGCGAGGCGCGCGACCGGCGGGAAGACCTTGTCCATGACCTGCGGCTTGACGGCGGCGATGAGCACCGAGGGCGGGCGGTCGAGATCGGCCACCTCGGCGCGGGCCGCGATGTCGTACTTGGCGAGCAGGTCGGCGATCTCCGGCGGCGGCGCCGGATCCTGGACGACGACGAGCGCGGGGTCGAGGCCGCCTTCCAGCCAGCCGGCCAGCATGGCGCCGCCCATCTTGCCGGCGCCTACGAGCAGCAGCGGGCCGTCGAGCTCGATCGTCATTCATTCCCCCGGGTCAGATGCCCCGACTATGTCGATGGCGAAGCTGACCGGCAAGAACGATCGCCGCAAGCATCAAGAGGGAAGCAGATGTCATACCCTCAGGGGCCGAGGCTTCAAGCCTTGCCGCCCAGGCTCGTGCGCCGAGCGCCAGCCGGGCCGACGACGGCACCCCGACGCGTGACGGCCGCCAATCGCGCCGGCTGGACCGCCGGCTGGCGAACGGTCTGCAGATTCGACGGCCGATCCGCGCGCGGCTCGACGGCTCGGCCAGCTTCGCGCCGGCTGGGCGCGGACGCAGGCGAAGCCTTCGGGCCGCCACGCAGCCATTTGAGCACACTGGCGACCGGGAAGGCGAGAAGCAGAAGACCGAAGGCGAGAATGGCGAGCCGGCCTATTACGTCATTCCTCTCGACAGGTGCGGTGATCCCGTCCGAGGAAGATCTGTCGTAGACGACCGGCAGCTTGCCACCGATCGGCACTGCCAAGGAGCGCACCTTGTGCTCGGCGACCCGCGCCTCGTGAATACTCCCGTCCGGCAAAGACACCTGCAACCGGGCCATTGCATCGTGCCGGACGCCGAGCATGCCGGAGCCGGAGGTGCTCTGCAGCTGCTCGGCTTCGGGGCACGGCATCGGCTCCAGGGTACGATCCCGGCCCTTTCCACGGACGACCGTGCAGGCGACATAGCGCTCGAGCAGAACCGCCGTGGCTCTGGTTCCGACGATCTCAGGGCGGACCTTGGTGTAGAGTATGTCTCCGCCGCCATAGGTGAGGAGACCGCCGAGGATCGCTGCCGTGATCAGGTGCCCCCTATATAGGGACTCCTGAAACCCTTCGGCAAACCCTTCGGCCCAGCTCGTCGCCATGTCGCGCCCCTCCCGTTGCACATATTGGCAACTCTAAGGGGGGCGACCTTGAAGACCAATTAATCAGCCCGCCTACGCATGGCCTTTGGCTGAGGTCTGCTCAGGCTTGGCCCTCGGTCTCGAACATTGTCGAGACAAGGGCCTCGCGGCTCTCCTTACCGGCCCAGACGACGAACTGGAAGGCCTGATAGTAGCGCTCGCAAGCTTCCAGCGCGGCCTTGAGCATGGCCTCGCACTGCATCGGCGTGACGATGGCGCCATTGAGCAGCAGCGCGTGGCGGAACATGACCAGACCCTCCTGGGTCCAGAGGTCGAAGTGGCCGAGCCAGAGCTGCTCGTTGATCTGCGCCACCAGGCGGTACATCTCCGGCAGGCGCTTCTCGGGCACCTTGAAGTCGAAGGCGCAGGCGAGGTGCAGCGCCTCGAGGTCGTCGCGCCAGTTGAGCGAGACGTGATAGTCGGTCCAGGTGCCGGCGACGATCAGGGTCAGCTCGTCGTCGCCGCTGCGGTCGCAGGTCCAGTCGTGCGAGTGGGCCAGCTGCTCGATGAGGTCGATGGGGTTGGTGACGCGGTCGTAGCCGAGCTCAGCCGATGCCATGACGTCCTGCCTCTCTCTATCCCCGGCGTCCCCGTGGAGACGCTCCCGCCACCGCGCCGTCCCCTGGCCGCGCCGTGAGCAGGGCGACGAAATCAGATCGGGGGCACGAGTCGCAAGGCGACGGTCTCCTTGTCCACGGTGATAGTGTCAATCAACGGGCACAGGGCCCGAAATCCGGGCAGGCGGCCGACGAAGCTGTTGACAACCGGCAGCGAGCTGTTCGCAGTGCAGCCGGGCACTCGACGACTCGCTTTGTTTGCGCGCGGCCGCCCCACCAACCCCGCGCGCGTAGGTTGTTTGCGCACGGCCGCCCTTTACTGGTTTGCAGGCCTCAGCCTGCGGGCAACCCAGTGCGCGGTAGGTTATTTGCGCGCGGTCGCCCTTTGCCGGTATGCAGGCCTCAGCCTGCGGGCAACCCCGCGCAGCAAGCCAGCCGTGCGCTGGCGTTGGCCCGGCGCCGAGATCGGGCCACGATCCGGCTCTACAAGCGGGTCCGGATCGCAGACCAGGGACGACGGGACGAGGTGAACGTGCGGCGAATGACGAAGCTTGTTGCGGCCTGCCTCGGGGCCGCGGTCCTCCTCGGCTCCCCCACGGCGCGCGCCGAGGAGTTCGCTAAATGGCTGCAGGGCACGTGGCCGGACGCGCAGAAGGCCGGCGTGTCGCGGTCCACGTTCGACACCGCCACGCGCGGCCTGACGCCGGACCTGTCGCTGCCGGATCTCGCGCTTCCCGGCCGCGAGAAGACGTCGGCGGCGGGGCAGGCGGAGTTCACCAAGCCGCCGCAGGACTACCTCAACCGCGACTATCTCGCGCGCCTCGCCGGGACCGGCCGGGGGCTCGCCGCCAAGCACGCGGTGACGCTCGAGCGCATCGAGAAAGCGATCGGCGTCGACCGCTACTCGCTGCTCGCGATCTGGGGGCGCGAGACCGCCTACGGCGCCGCCAAGGACAAGCTCGACGCCATCCGCTCGCTCGCCACGGAAGCCTGGACCGGCAAGCGCGCCGGGACGTTCCGCGAGGAGTTCATCCTGGCGCTCAAGATGCTGCAGGACGGCGTCAAGCGCGAGGACATGAAGTCGTCGTGGGCCGGAGCCATGGGGCTCACCCAGTTCCTGCCCAGCGAATACTACAAGTACGCGGTCGACTTCGACGGTGACGGGCGCAAGGACATCTTCCACTCGGTCCCCGACGCGCTCGCCTCGGCCGCCCGCCAGCTCGAGGGCAAGGGCTGGCAGCGGATGCAGGCGTGGGGCTACGAGATCCGCATCCCCGAGGGCTCGGACTGCTCGCTCGAGGGGCCGACGCAGGAGCGGCCGCTCCGGGAGTGGGCGAAGCTCGGATTCAAGCGCGCCAGCGGCCAGCCGTGGACCGAGGCCCAGCTCGGTCAGACCGCCTACCTGATGAGCCCGGCCGGCGGCTACGGCCCGTCGTTCCTGGTGACGCAGAACTTCAAGGTCATCCGGCTCTACAATACCTCCGACCTCTACGCCGTGTTCGTCGGCCATCTGGGCGACCGCATCGCCGGCGGCGGCGACTTCGTCACCGCCTGGGGCGGCGCCGGCCCGCAGCGGACGCACATCGTGGCCGAGATCCAGGAGCGGCTGAAGGCGCTCGGCGCGGAGGTGGAGAAGATCGACGGCAAGATCGGCTCCAACACGCGCAAGGTGATCGGCTCCTATCAGCGCTCGAAGGGCCTCAAGGTCGACTGCTGGCCGAGCGAGGCGCTGCTGACGCACTTGAGGGGCGTCGCGTCGCGATGAGGACGGCTAATGTGATGACCGAGAAGTCCGCTGCATTCTCCGCGGCTGGGTGACGAGGCGGACTTCTCGGTCTGAATCACACTAGAAACATAGTGTTGGCTAGTGTCGTTCAGATCGCGAGATTCGTTCCGAGCGTGCCGGAGAATGTGACGAATTTCGCGATCACGACACGAGCGGCGGGGAATCTGCTATGGAATACCGTCGTTCAAGGAAACCCGTGCCCGTGGCCATGCGCACAACGAGAGTTCTCGCCCTGCTGGCGGCCTTTTTCCTCGCCGCGCTGCCCGCCTCGGCGCAGGAGGAGCAGATCTCCGGCAGCGGCTTCCTCAATCCGTTCCCGCCGGGCGACGTCTACAAGATCCTGGTCGCGGGCGACTGGCTGGCGGACGGACTGGCGACCGGTCTCACCGAGGGGCTCGCCAACGACGCGCGCGTCTCCGTGCAGCGCAAGTCGAAGACGCTGGAGACGCTGGCCAGGAACGAGTTCGACGAGCAGCTCAAGGCGCTCGACGACAGCCTGACGCGCGAACCCGTCAGCATCGCCGTGCTGATGATGGGCACGCAGGATCGCGTCTCGGTCAAGCTCGCCAACGGCCGCCGCGCCACCTTCGGGACCGAGGAGTGGCGGGCGGAGCTCGGCCGCCGCGTCGAGCTCGTCGCACGCACGTTCCGCAAGCATCAGGTCGCCGTCTACTGGGTGTCGATGCCGATCCTGAGGCGGCACGAGGCCAACGAGGACGCACAGACGTTCAACGGCGTGATCCGCGAGCGCGGCTATCCCTCCGGCGTGCGCTACATCGATGCCCACGCGGGCTTCGCCGACGACGAGGGAGAGTACGCCTCGCGCGGGCCCGACATCGCCGGCCAGACGACGCAGCTGCGCAGCGCGGACGGCGTCGGCTTCACGCCGGCCGGAAACCGCAAGCTGGCGCACTTCGTCGAGCGGGAACTCAAGCGCGACCTCAATCAGGCCCGCAGCGACCGCAACATCCCGCTCGCCGGAGATGAGAAGGAGCAGGCCAAGATCAACCCCGGCAACCTCGCCAAGGCGCCCGAGACCAAGGCACCGGAGACCGCCGCGGAGGCCGGGGCGAGCATCGCCGCGTCGGCCGCCGCTCCCGCCGCCGGCGACCAGAAAGCCGACAACGGCCGCATCAACTTCAAGATGCCGGCGCAGAACGGCGGCCGCGAGGAAGTGGTGACGCTCGAGATCCTGCGTCCGGCGCTACCGGCCTCCGTAGTGGCGCTGGTGACGCGCAAGGAGAGCGAGGACAAGCCGGCGCAGATGGGCGAGAGCATCGTCGACCAGGCGCCCGGCGGGCTGACCCTGCTCAGCTCCGTCTCACCGGCCAGCACGGCGGCCGGGGGCGCGCGGCGCAAGCTGGCGCCGACGCAGGCGCCCTACTTCCGCGTGCTGGTCAAGGGCGAGCGGCTGGCGTCGCGACCGGGCCGTGCCGACGAGATGGTGTGGCCGCCGCCGGAGCCGCCGCCCGTCGCCGAGCCGGCGCCCGAGAAGGCTGCCCCGCCCGTGGAGCCCCCCGCCCAGCCCCGGAAGCCTCCGGCACGCCCGCGCGGGTGACACCGGCAGAGGGGCCCGGATCACGCCATTTGCTCGAAAGTCCTCTCCTGCTTTGTTAACGGGAAATGCTGTATAGTCCGTTCCGGTTGCATGGCGGACCTCGCGGCGGAAATTGCCCGCTCCTCGCGGCATGACGGGATCAACGATGCTCAAGACCGGAAAGCCGCAGATCGGACGCGTGCGCGACGCCATCCTCAGCATTTGGTGGGGCTGGCTCAGCGTCGGTGTTTTCTCCGGCCTCGTCAACGTCTTGGCGCTGACCGGCTCGATCTACATGCTGCAGGTCTACGACCGCGTCATCCCCTCGCGCAGCGTGCCGACGCTGGTCGGGCTGACGATCCTGATGGTGGTGCTCTACACCGCACACGGACTGCTCGATCTGGTCCGGTCGCGCATCCTGAGCCGCATCGGCGTGCACACCGACAAGCTGCTGCGCGACAAGGTCTTCAAGGCCATGCAGATGCTGCCGCTCAGGTCGCGCCAGGCGGCCGAGAGCATCATGCCGGTGCGCGACCTCGACCAGATCCGCGCCTTCCTGTCGAGCATGGGGCCGACCGCCCTTTTCGACATGCCCTGGATGCCGGTCTATCTGGCGCTCATCTTCCTGCTGCACCCGACGCTCGGGCTGTTCGCGACCGCGGGCGCGCTGCTCCTGGTGCTGCTGACGCTGCTGACCGACCTCAAGACGCGCGGGCCGTCGAAAGAGGCCGCGACGACCGGCGCCGCTCGCCAGATGTTCGGGGAGGCTGTGCGCCGCAACGCCGAGGTGATCCAGGCTATGGGGCTCGGCGACCGCATGGCCGAGCGCTGGAAGGCGATCAGCGCCAGAAACCTCTCCGCCAACCTGACCGCCAGCGACGCCGCCGGCGGCATCGGGACCCTGTCGAAGGTCCTGCGCATGGTGCTGCAGTCCGGCATGCTCGGGCTCGGCGGCTATTTCACCATCAAGGGCGAGCTGTCGGCCGGCGGCATCATCGCCGCCTCGATCACCCTCTCCCGCGCGCTGGCCCCGGTCGAGATCGCAATCGCCAACTGGCGCGGCTTCGTCGGCGCCCGCCAGAGCGTCGCCCGCCTCGATACGCTGATCTCGGCCATGCCCGACGACGCCGAGGTGATGGAGCTGCCGCGGCCGTCGAAAGCGCTCACCGTCAAGGGCCTCGCCGTCGCGGCGCCCGGAACGATGCAGCCGATCGTGCAGAACGTCTCGTTCCAGCTCGAGGCCGGAGCCGGCCTCGCCATCATCGGCGTCAGCGCCTCGGGCAAATCGACGCTCGCCCGCGCCCTGGTCGGCGCGTGGCAGCCCATGCCGCGCGGCGGATCGGTGCGGCTCGACGGGGCGACGCTCGACCAGTGGCGGCCGGCGGTCCTCGGCCGCTACATCGGCTACCTGCCGCAGGACATCGAGCTGTTCGAGGGCACCATCGCGGAGAACATCGCACGCATGGACGCCCAGGCTCCGCCGGAGCAGATCATCGCGGCGGCGCAGATCGCGGGCGTTCACGAGATGATCGTGCATCTCCCGGAAGGCTATCACACGCGCATCGGCGAAGGCGGCACCCGCCTGTCGGCCGGCCAGCGCCAGCGCGTCGGCCTCGCGCGGGCGCTCTACGGCGATCCGTTCCTGGTCGTGCTGGACGAGCCGAACTCCAACCTCGACGCGGCCGGCGAGCTCGCGCTCACCCACGCCATCAAGTCGGTGCGCCAGCGCGGCGGCATCGTGGTCGTCGTCGCGCACCGGCCGTCGGTGCTGGTGGGCCTCGACCAGGTGCTGGCCATGGGCAACGGGCAGGTGCAGGCCTTCGGGCCGAAGGACGAGGTGCTCAAGGCCGTGCTGCAACCGGGCAGCGCCGGCGCGCCGGGCCCCGGACCAGCGGCGGCTTCGGGCGCGGGTGCAGCCGCGGGCGCCGCGCGGGCCGGATCGCCCGGTCTCAAGGTCGTGACCGAGCCGGCAAAGGGTTGATGCGATGAGCCTTTCGACCACCGCCGGACCCGCTCCCGCCGCGCCAGCCCGCGCCGCCAAGGCCGAGTCTCGCACCGATCCCGGCGCCGACCCGACCTCCGGCATCCGGCGCTACGTCATCACCGGCTTCGTGCTCGTGGCCCTGCTGGTCGGCGGTCTCGGGGGCTGGGCGGGCACGGCCGAGCTCGCCGGTGCCGTGGTCGCTGGCGGCACCGTCGTCGTCGATTCCAACGTCAAGAAGGTCCAGCATCCGAGCGGCGGCGTCGTCGGCCAGATCCTGGTCAAGGACGGCGACCACGTCGAGGCGGGGCAGCTGCTGCTCAAGCTCGACGACACCATCACGCGCGCCAACCTGAAGGTCGTCACCAAGCAGCTCGACGAGCTCGCCGTTCGCGAGGCGCGGCTCAAGGCCGAGCGCGACGACGCCGCGAAGCCGGCCATCCCGCCGAGCCTCGCCGGCCGTATGGGCGAGCCGCAGGTGGCCGAGATCATCGACAGCGAGTGGGCGCTGTTCGCGAGCCGCCGCGCCGCCCTGACGAGCAAGAAGGCGCAGTTGCGCGAGCGCATGGCGCAGCTCCAAGAGGAGGCGACCGGCCTCGAGGCGCAAAGGACCGCCAAAGGCAAGGAGCTCGAGTTCGCGGGCAAGGAGCTGGCTGGCCTCGAGCAGCTCGAGCGGCAGGGTCTCGTCACGACGACCAAGATCACCGCCTCCCGCCGCGACGTCGCCCGGCTCGAGGCCGAGCGCGCGCAGGCCATCGCCGCCCTGGCCCAGACCAAGGGCAAGACCACGGAGATCGAGCTACAGCTGCTGCAGGCCGACCAGGATCTCAAGACGGAGGTCGGCAAGGACCTGCGCGACCTGCAGGGCAAGCAGGCCGAGCTGTCGGAGCGGCGCGTCGCCGCCGAGGACCAGCTCAAGCGCATCGACCTCATGTCGCCGCAGAAGGGCATCGTGCACCAGCTTTCGGTGCACACCGTCGGCGGCGTGGTGACGCCGAGCGAGCCGGTCATGCTGATCGTGCCGGACCACGACCAGCTCGTCATCGAGGCCAAGATCGCGCCCAACGACATCGACCAGGTCCGCGTCGGGCTTAAGGCGTTCGTGCGCTTCTCGGCCTTCAACCAGCGCACCACGCCCGAGGTCGAAGGTCTCGTCGAGCGCATCTCCGCCGACCTGATGCGCGAGAGCTCGCCCGCCGCGCAGGCGCAAGGGGTCGCCTACTACGTGGCGCGGCTGTCGCTGCCGCCGGAAGAGCTCGACAAGCTCAAGGGGCTGACGCTGCTGCCCGGAATGCCGGCCGAGGTGCACATCAAGACCGCCGACCGGACGGCATTCTCCTACTTCTTCAAGCCGGTGGTCGATCAGTTCGCCCGGGCCTTCAAGGAGCGGTGAGACAAGGCATGACGACGCATTCCCCCAAGCCCGCCCGTCTTGCCGCGCTCGCGGCGGCCATGCTCGCCGTCGCGGGGTTCGCCGCCGGTGCCGGGTCGGCCGAGCCGCTGCCGGTCCCGGCCGACACGCTGCCGGCCAGCGAGTTCAACGCGCTGATGACCTTCGTCGCGGCGAATCCGGACTGCCAGAGCTTCACCGACGGCTGCCAGATCTGCCGCCGTCTGACGCAGAACCAGCTCGCCTGCTCGACGCCCGGCATCGCCTGCAGCAAGGGCGCCTGGGCCTGCCAGGCTCCGCCGCCGACTCCCGCCACTCCGAAGCCGCCACAATAGGCACTTTCCGACGCGGCCGGTGGATCGCCGGCCCGATCCCCCACACGCCCAGCAAGCGCAGAGTGCGGGCTCCGCCTCTCCCCTCGGGGGCCACGGGATTCACATATCTGCGCAATAAGCCGCCGGCGCCGGTTTTCAGCGGAATCCGGTGCCGCTGGCCGCAGCCGGATTCCCCTCCCCTTCGAGGGGAGGGGAGCCAGCCCGGCGCTTGCTGCAACCCGAGAGCAACACCTCGATCGGCACGGATCATACCGGCGGGCACAATGCTCGACCTGTCTTTGAGGTCTGCTCGCGGGTATTTCGTCGAGCCTCCCCGATTGCCGGGCCGCCTCGCAGCCATTACGCTATCCGGGGGACAGGGGAGAGAGGCATACCGTGCACGACGTGGCAGGCAGCGCGCTGCAGCTGTTGGCGGTCTTGGCCGCGACCGGCGGCGAAATGACGTTCACACCGCCGGGGGCCGGCGAGTGGGCCACCGTCATCGCCGGCTACCTCGCCTTCGGCTACCTGCTCGGCTCGATCCCGTTCGGCCTGCTGCTGACCAAGGCCGCCGGCCTCGGCGACATCCGCAACGTCGGCTCGGGCAACATCGGCGCCACCAACGTCCTGCGCACGGGCAACAAGGGGCTGGCGCTGGCGACGCTGCTGCTCGACGCCATCAAGGGCCTCGCCGCGGTGCTGATCGCGGAGCGCATCGGAGCCCGAAATGGCCACGCCATCGACGCCCAGCTTCTCGCGGGGCTCGGCGCCTTCCTCGGCCACGTGTTCCCGGTCTGGCTCGGCTTCAAGGGCGGCAAGGGCGTCGCCACCTACATCGGCGTGCTCATTGCCGTCGCCTGGCCGGCGGCGCTCGTCTGTTGCGGCACCTGGCTCGCGATGGCGTTCCTGATGCGGTACTCGTCGCTCGCCGCGCTCGTCGCCGCCACCGTGACGCCGATCTATCTCATCGCCTCCGGCAATTTTCCGGCCGCCCTGCTGTTCTTCATCCTCACCCTCCTGCTGACCTGGAAGCACAGGGGCAACATCGAGCGGCTGCGCGCCGGCACGGAGCCGAGGATCGGTGCGAAAGGCTGAGCCAGACCCGCAGGGCCTGTTCACCGCGGCGCCGCTGCCCGTGGCGCCGCTCGACCCTTCCGCCCGCCTCGCCTGCCTGCGCCTGATCCGGTCGGAGAACGTCGGGCCGGTCACGTTTCGCGAGCTGATCAACCACTACGGCGGCGCCGAGCAAGCGCTGGAAGCGCTGCCCGAGCTGTCGCGGCGCGGCGGGCGCTCGATCCGCATCTGCCCGCGGGACGCCGCGCTCCGGGAGCTCGAGGCTGCCGACCGCATCGGCGCCCGGCCGATCGTCACCATCGAGCCCGGCTACCCGAAGGCGCTGGCCGCGACGCCGATGCCGCCGCCTCTGATCTACGTGCGCGGCGATCCGGCTCTGCTCGACCGGCCGATGCTGGCCATCGTCGGCTCGCGCGACTGCTCGGCGGCGGGACAGAAGGTGGCGCGCATGCTGGCGAAGGATCTCGGCCGCGCCGGGCTGGTGATCGTCTCCGGGCTCGCGCGGGGCATCGACCGGGCGGCGCACGAGGCGAGCCTCGAGACCGGCACCATCGCGGTCGTGGCCGGCGGCATCGACATCATCTACCCGCCCGAGCACGCCGGTCTGCAGGACGAGATCGGCAAGCGCGGCGCCGTCGTCTCCGAGATGCCGCCCGGCTTCCAGCCGCGGGCGCAGGAGTTCCCCCGCCGCAACCGCATCATCGCCGGCATGGCCTCGGGCGTGCTGGTGATCGAGGCGGCGCGGCGGTCGGGCACGCTGGTCACGGCGCGGCTCGCCAACGAGCTCGGGCGCGACGTGTTCGCGATCCCCGGCCACCCGCTCGACCCGCGCGCCGAGGGCACCAACCGGCTGATCAAGCAGGGCGCGACGCTGGTGACCGAGGCGGCGGATATCCTCGAGGCGCTGGCGCCGTCGCTCGGTGCCGGCTTCGCCGAGGCCTGGTCGCAAGGCCCGCTGCCGCCCGAGCCCGCCGCGCCGCCGGACCCTGTCCCGCCGCCGCTCACCGCCGACCGGGACCGGCAGCGGCTCATCGCGGCGCTCGGGCCGGCGCCGGTCGACATCGACGAGCTGGTGCGGGCGACGGGGCTGCCGATCCGCGCGGTGCAGGTCATGCTTATGGAGCTGGCGCTCGCAGGGCGCATCGAGCGCCACGGCAGCCAGCTGGTCTCGCTCGCCGGTCCTGAAGCCGGCTGACGGTCAGGTGCCGTCCAAGCGGCGGCGGTTGCGGCAGGCCTCGGCGTAGGCCATGGCGAGGTGCGACGCGAGCGCCTGGTAGCCCCAGCGGTCGGCCATCTCTTCCAGCTCGAGGATCAGCTCGGCGGCGTGGTCGAGCATCTCGCGGGACGTGGGCGGCGGCGCCCCGAGCTTGCCATTGGCCCCGGCCGCGGCATCCGATCCATTCGACGTCATGTTTTCCCCGCGATGCAATCTATGATTGCTATTAAGTTAACATCCGTGGCCTTGGGTTGCAATGTCCGTGATCGGGTTTTGTTCTCAGGGGGCAGAGAGCCTCAGCTTATCGAATGACTCCCCCGCCCCGCAATCCGGTCTTCCACGAGCCCGAAGCCGGCCGGTCCCGGACGGCGCCGGTAGCCGCTGTTTGCCCAGGGATACTGGCCCGGGCGGGGGCCGTGCCGCCGTTTACCAGTTTGACAGGCCCGGTTTCCTCACCCATGTTCCCGGCCCAATTGCGGTGCGGCGACCGGGTCCGGTGATGCCGGCGGCTCCGTTTGCCCCGACCTGAGCGAAAGACAAATATGAACGTCGTTATCGTGGAATCGGCCGCCAAGGCCAAGACGATCAACAAGTACCTGGGGTCATCCTACAAGGTGATCGCCTCGTTCGGACACGTGCGCGATTTGCCCGCCAAGGACGGCTCGGTCGAGCCCGACAACGACTTCGCGATGCACTGGGCGTCGGACGACGACCGCTCGAAGAAGGTGATGCGTGAGATCACCGAGGCGGTGAGGAATGCCGACAAGCTGATCCTCGCCACCGACCCCGATCGCGAGGGCGAGGCCATCTCCTGGCACCTGCTCGAGATCCTGAACCAGAAGAAGGCCATCAAGAAGGGCATGCCGATCGAGCGCGTGGCCTTCAATGCCGTTACCAAGCAGGCCATCCAGGCGGCGCTCGCGGCCCCTCGCCAGATCGACGAGCCGCTGGTCTCGGCCTATCTCGCCCGCCGCGCGCTCGACTATCTCGTCGGCTTCACGCTCTCGCCCGTGCTGTGGCGCAAGCTGCCGGGCGCCCGCTCGGCCGGCCGCGTGCAGTCGGTCGCCCTGCGCATCGTCTGCGATCGCGAGGCGGAGATCGAGGCCTTCAAGACCGACGAGTACTGGACCATCGACGCCACGCTGGCGACGGCGAAAGCCGAGACGTTCCCGGCGCGGCTGACGGCCATCGACGGCAACGCTCTCAAAAAGCTCGACATCAAGGACGAGGCGTCGGCGTCGGCGATCAAGGCGGCGATCGAGGGCGGCGACTTCCGCATCGCGGGCGTCGACAAGAAGGCGGCCAAGCGCAACCCATACGCACCGTTCGATACCGCCGGACTGCAGATGGATGCCTCGCGCAAGCTCGGGTTTTCGGCCAAGCAGACGATGAACCTCGCGCAGCGTCTCTATGAAGGCGTCGACATCGGTGGCGAGACGGTCGGTCTCATCACCTATATGCGAACCGACGGCGTCACGATCGTACCGGAGGCCATCAACGCCATTCGCGGCCTCATCGCGCGCGAATACTCGCAGAAGTACGTCGCTCCGTTCATTCGCGAGTACAAGACCAAGGCCAAGAACGCCCAGGAAGCGCACGAGGCCATCCGGCCGACCGACGTTACGCGCCGCCCCGAGCATGTCGCCAAGCACCTCGACAAGGACCAGGCACGGCTCTACGAGCTGATCTGGAAGCGCGCCGTGGCGAGCCAGATGGCCTCGGCCGAGCTGGAGCAGACCAGCGCGACGATCGAGGTCTCGGGGCGCGACAGCAAGCGCTACGGGCTCCGCGCCTCGGGCTCGGTGGTGCAGTTCGACGGCTTCCTCAAGCTCTACGAGGAGGGCCGCGACGACCGCCTCCGGGTCATCGAGAAGGGCAAGGACGATACCGCCGACGCCGACGGCGACAGCCGCCGACTCCCGGCGCTGGCCCAGGGTGACAAGCTCACCGAGCGCGGCATCGAGGCCAACCAGCACTTCACGCAGCCGCCGCCGCGCTTCACCGAGGCGAGCCTCGTCGACCGGCTGAAAGAGCTCGGCATCGGGCGGCCCTCCACCTACGCCTCGACGCTGGCCACGCTGGAAGACCGCGAATACGTCAAGGTCGACCGCAAGCGCCTGATCCCGGCCGACAAGGGCCGCCTCGTCACGGCGTTCCTCGAGGCCTTCTTCAAGCGCTACGTGGAATACGACTTCACCGCCGACCTGGAAGAGAAGCTCGACCTCATCTCGGACGGCAAGCTCGCGTGGAAGGACGTCTTGCGCGATTTCTGGACCAACTTCACCGGCGCCCTCGACGGCATCAAGGAACTGCGCGTCTCCGACGTCATGGAGGCGCTCAACGAGCTCTTGGGCCCGCACGTCTTCCCGCCCAGGGAGGACGGCTCCGACCCGCGCGCCTGCCCCGTCTGCGCCACCGGCCGGCTCTCGCTCAAGCCGTCGAAGTTCGGCCCGTTCGTCGGCTGCTCGAACTTCGGCAACGAGGTTACGCCCTGCCGCTACACGCGGCAGCTCACGCAGAGCGACAGCGACATCCCGGACGCCTCCGGGCCCGACGGCAAGCTGCTCGGCTATGACGACGAGACCGGCATGGCGGTGAGCCTGCGCGCCGGCCGCTTCGGGCCCTACCTGCAGCTCGGCGACGTGAAAGACTACGACGACGAGAAGCCGAAGCGGTCGTCGATCCCGAAGGGCATCGACGCGGCGACGATCGACCTCGAGAAGGCGCTGCAGCTCCTGCGCCTGCCGCGCGAGGTCGGCATCCACCCCGAGACGCAGACGGCGATCGTCGCGGGCCTCGGCCGCTACGGGCCGTTCCTGCTGCACGACGGCACCTACGCCAACCTCGAGAGCATCGAGGACGTGTTCACGGTCGGCCTCAACCGCGCCGTGACGCTGCTGGCCGAGAAGCGCGCGGGCAAGGGCGGCGGGCGGTTCGGCCGCGCGGCGGCGCGGCAGGTGCTGAAGGATCTCGGCGAGCATCCGGATCTCGGCGGCAAGATCGAGGTGCTGAACGGCCGCTACGGTCCTTACATCAGCCACAACAAGGTCTACGCCAACGTGCCGAAGGGCACCGAGCCGACGGCGGTGACGGTCGATCAGGCCGTGTCTCTCCTCGCCGAGCGCGCGGCGAAAGGCCCGTCGAAGAAGGCCGGCAAGAAGGCGAAGGCACCCGCCAAGACCGCCGCGAAGAAGGCCTCCACGAAGGCGGCAAGCGACGCGGACGACGGCGAAGCCGCGCCCAAGAAGAAAGCCCCGGCGAAGAAGAAGCCCGCCGCCAAGAAGGCGGCGGAGTAGCAGATTTCGCCGCAAAACGATGCCGGTGCGAGGCGCCATGAGCGCCCGGCCGGCCACGCACTTTCATTGACTGCGTCATTGACAAATCCGTGCTCGCCGATATAGCATTCAAATTGAGTATTCTTAGATACGTTGTAATTTTTGCGTGGGTAGTGTCATGCGTTATCTCGCACGGCCGATACCGCCGCCTTTTTGCAGGCGCTCTCTTTGCAGAGTGCCGCCGTCTCCATCGCTACTCTCGCAGCTCTACACTCGGTTTCTCGCGCTCCGCGCGACAGGCCGGATTCCAGAGAGCTTGAGCTTCGACGAGTATTATTTGATCTGGAGATCGTCGCGCCGTGGCTCGAAATACATCGGACTTGACGATGGCTCGCTTTCATTCAAGCCAGCCGCCGCACGCGAGCTGATCGACAGGCCACCCAGAAGGCTCGCCGGCGAGGTGCGAACGATCGTTCTTCTCGTTGATTTCCCGGACAAGGTCCACTTGCCCGATCACAGTCCCGCCGTCTACGAGCAAATGCTATTCAGCGCCGACCGGACACTGCCGACCGGCAGCATGAGAGACTATTATCGCTCCATCAGCAATTGGCAAAAGAATAGCGGCAACGGCGTCGATGTCACCGGGGCTGTCTACGGCTGGTTTCGAATGCCGCAGCCACTCGCGTATTACAGCGATAGCAGCTCGGGAATGGACGGTACCTACCCGCGAAACGCGCAGGGCATGGCTCGCGACGCCGTAAAGGCAGCGAAGGATGCGGGTGTGGACTTCGGGGGGACCGACGCCCTCGGAGAGGGTGCGATCACCGCACTATTCATCATTCATGCGGGCCGAGGAGCCGAAACCACTGGAGATCGCGGCGACATCTGGAGTCACAAGTGGGTCATCCCTGATCCGATCGAGGTCGCACCCAATCTCCAGGCACGAACGTACCTGACCGTCCCCGAGGACTGCCGCGTGGGTGTTTGCGCGCACGAGTGGGGTCACCTCGCGGCACGCTGGGCCGACTACTACGACACGGGAACGGCCAACAACTTCAAATCCAACGGCCTCGGCGGCTATTGCCTCATGGCGGCCGGGTCGTGGGGCGACGGTGGAATTACGCCCACATACCCCAACGGCATGCTGCGCATGTTTCATGGCTGGATTACGCCGGAGGTGGTGGACAAAACGCGAAAGAACATCGAGTTGGCGCCCGCCGCGGAAGGCGGCTCGGTGGTCGTCATTCACAATCCGGAAACGATGACCGATGCGCAGTACATCCTCGTCGAATATCGCCGGAAGAGTGGCCAAGACGCCTTCCTTCCCGATGAAGGCGTCGCCGTGTACGTGGTGGATGAATCGATCATGGACGTGAACAACGAGAACAACCTGGCCATTGAGCTGATGCAGGCCGACAATCGCCGGGACTTGGCGAAGGTGTTCGGCCAGGCCAATCGCGGCGACGCCGATGATCTCTATCCTTCCGCGGGCAATGCATCGCTGGGCAAGACAACGAAGCCACCGTTGAATTTGCCGAACGACAAATGGAGCGGCGTCTCGATCAAGGTCAAGGGCAATCCAGGCGACGCGAAGATGAGCATCGACGTTACCGTGGCGCATCACTGACGGCTTAGACTTGAAAGGCATGTGCTCGAGCAGGTCACTGCGAGCCTCGCCCAGCGGTCCAACGCTCACCCCCGCGGCGGCCTTCTCCGCTCGCTGAACCAGGCGCGGACGGATGCCATCTTGGTGCGTTGGGCGGCGGAGGCGCGGCGCTTGCAGGTCGCCGCCTCCTCGCTGCCCTCGCCGGCGCCCCAGCGCAGCTCGACGCAGTCGTTGAGGTTGTAGGCCATCTCGAGATCGGGCGAGCGGGCAAGAACATCCTTCAGAGTCAGCTTCCACTCCGAGCCGTCGGTGCGCGGGTACGTGAACGACCGCTTCTCCATCTCCGCGGCCAGCAGCGCCTCGAGCTCGGCCTTGACCTCCGCGGGGCTCTTGCCCGCCGGCATCGCATAGCGCTCGGGGCGACGCGCGACGCGATCGGGGAAGCCCTTGACGACGTCGATGGCGATCAGCAGGCGCAGGTCGCGCGAGGGCGTGGCGAAATCCTCCCAGGCGCCCGTCGTCTCGAAGATCTGCGGGCCGTCGGGCATGTCGACGTCGCGGCCGCCCTTGAGGTGGTATTTCCTGCCGTTCTCGACCGAGGTGACGCGGGCCCTCACCTGCTCGTCGAGCGCGGTGACGGCCTCGAGCATGGCGCGGGCGGGGTCGAGCGGCGCGGGGGAGAGCACGTCGTCCATGCGGTCGTAGAAGGCCTCGATGCCCATCTTGGACTGGTCGAGCGAGAAGTCGCCGTAGTCGGGGCTCTTCCGGATCTCGGTGTTGGTGAGCCTCCGGAGGCCGCCGTCGCGCGCCCGCACGATGGGCCGCAGGCGCTTGAAGCCGGGGCTGCCGAGGCCCGGGTCCTGGGCGAAGAGGAAGTTGCCGCGCCAGAAGCGCTTCCGCGCCACGGTGCCGTCCGGCTGGCCGTCGACCGCGAGGAGCACGCCGGCGCTGTCGCCGGTCTGCGCGACGCGTCTGGCGATGACGAGCAGGTGGCCGTAGGGGTCGGCGTAGACGGTGCCGGGGCGGAGCTGGTCGGCGGAGAGCGGCACGGGGTAATAGTCGGTCTCGTCATCGGCTGCGGCGGTGCGGCCGTTGCCGGAGTGGACGCCATTGGCGACGGCGTTCTCGAGGTACCAGCCGAACATCGGCACCAGCGATTGCGGCTTCGGCGGCAGCTTCGGCGCCTGGGTCTGCGGGGGCGCCTGCTTGCCGGCGAGCTTCTTCTGTCCGGGCGGCGGCGCCTGCGGCTTGGGCTGGGGCCCGCCGAAGAGACTGTCGAAGAAGTCGCCACCCTGCTTCTTCGGCGGCGGCTGGGGCTGAGGCTGCCCGGGCTTCTGCTGGTGCAGCGACGCCTCGTAGGCCGCCTCCTCTCCCGGGGGCAGCGGCGGCGGCTCCTCCTTCTGGATGTTCCACCACTGATAGCATTTCGGGGCCTGGCCGCCGCCGCCGCGCGTGCACTTCGCGTAGCCGTAGGGCAGGCCCATCTTGAAGGCGAAGTAAGCGCGCAGGAAATAGGGGAGGTCGGCGCAATCGGGGCGCACGATCATGCCAATCTCGTCGTCGCGGGCGCCGAGATAATTGTGCAGCACGTTGCGGGATCGATCGCGGAGCACCTCGTGCAGCGCCTTCCACGAGGGCGCGGCGTCCAGGGGCGCGTCGAACAGCTTCTCGATCCAGGCGGAATAGAGGGCCTCGCTGGCGCGTGTCCACTCGCCGCGCACGGGCCAGACCGTGCCCTGGCGGAGGCCGGGCGAGCCGGGCTTCGATTTCGCCACGGTGATGTCGCGGGTGACGGTGGCGCATTCTGAGGGCGCGCCATCGCGGACGAGGCGGGCCTGCCACTTGCCGGGCGCCGGCGACGGCACCTCGGCGTACCAGAAGTACGGCGGGCCGCCGTGGCGCTCGCGGGATTTCGCGGCCACGTTGCCATCGGGGCTGATCAGCGACAGCTCGCCCTGGCTTTCGGCCTCGATGGTGAGGATGACGCGGAGCGGCGCGCCTTTCCACGGCGCCATCGGAGCCGCGAGCATGGCGCTCTCGGCCGCGGGACCGCCGCAGGCCGGCGTCGATTGCTGGGCGGAGGCGGCACGCGGCGCGGCCAGCACCACGGCGAGCGAGAACAGAGCAGCCCCGGCAGCGGCCTTTCGTCGTGCGGCGGACACGGGCTCTCCCCCTCGGCTCGTTGAAGGTGTGGGTCTGTCGAACTCGGGATTGCAACTTAGCCTGCGATGCGGGCAGCGTCGAGGCAGGGCCGATGGCGCCGCCGCACTACTACCTCCGGTGCTGAAGGTGCTGCCGTCGCCAGCGCCGCGATCAGCGGCTTGTGACCCGTGTTGGAGCACTTGCGGTACAGCTTGGCGTCGGGATCGGTCGTCGAGGCGTGCGTGTCGTTGGTCCGCTTGTCGCCGTGGAAATCACGCTCGCCGTTGCGGCCAGGACCGGGTGGCTCGTCGGAGCCATCCTTGGCGCGGAAGCTCTTGAGCGATGCCCAGGCTTCCACCAGCGTACCGTCGACCGAGAAATGCTCGTCGGAGATGGTCTTGATGATGCGCAGCGGGTGCTTCTTCGGCACCCGCTCCTCCAGGTCGACGTACGAGAACAGCGATCCCGACCTGGCATCCGATCCGCGCATGCGAGCCCCCTCGACCTGGAGCCGGAACGGAATCATATTCGCCCGAGCCTGTCAGCAGGCGAGAAGTTCAACAGCCTGCTAACCGTTCCAGACAGAGGGGTGAGCGTGACTTCCCGAGCCGGCTAGCGTGACGAGGATGTCGGCGTACCACGCGCTGTTGAGCGCGAGAGCCTCGTCGAACACAGCATCTCGAGTACCACTTTCGAGGCGTGCCGAATGCACGCCGAGAAGAATCCAGGGCAGATCGCGGCCGATCGCCGGGCCTGCGCGCATAACGACGGGAGCTCCGCTCGTGCCGCGGTGCATGCGGGCATCAGTTAGGAAATAACCACTGCCCTGAAAACGAAGCCCGTAGGATGAGGCCATCACGGCGTGGCGAGCAATGGGCAGGTGGTGCAGCGTGTCGTGAAAACCGAGCGGAAAGCCGAAGACCAGAAGCGCTTGGCCAACCTCGACATAAGATTCCGGAGCGAGAAGATTTTCCGGAGCGAAGGCGCGATATAGCGCCGTCGCTGGCAAACATGCGCGATCGATCGCGATCAAGGCGACATCAATCGCGCCGGCGCTGTCGGCGGCTTGTCGCCAGATGCTTTTGCCATTCCGATAGAGCGGGATCGAGAACCCGGTGGACTGTCCAAGATCCTGCGCGTCGGTATGCAGCTCGATCTCGATGCGATCGGGGAAGTGTCCGCTCGGCTCGTCGATGAGGACATGACGGCTGGTGACCAGGAACAGCTGGTTGCCGCACTCGAAAAAGAAGCCGCTCGCGTTTGTAAGAACTCGCTGCCCCTGAAAGGTCACCACGCGCGCGGCGGTGAGCAGAATAGCCTCGATCATCGCGCTCGGACCTTGCTTTCCGTTCGATTGCGTCGCGTCCAGGCTCTTTCATAATAGGCTTGGGCCCAGCGAAAACGTGACCAAACGCCCTGCACCGCAGGGCTGTTCCTTGTGTACGTTCCACAGGCCAAACGAGCGATTATCATGAAGGGGCGGTACTCAGTGACTGACATCGAGTCGTTCGCCGACCGTCCTGAGCTTTCCCGCCACGATCTGCGCCTGCCATTCCGGATCGAGCGTAACGGAAAGGATAGTGTGGCACTGGCAGCACAGAAACTGAAGGACCGGAACGGTTGAGTCGGACTCCTCCTGACGGGCTCTAAGGGGCACCACCATTATGTTCGTCACAGCAGAGCACTTTGGGCATTTGCCTTGCATGGAAGCATTCCTCAGCGCGAAAAGAAGATGACCACCCCGATCGGCAACCAGCGCAATTTCACCATGGGATTTCGTGCTCCCGTTGTCCACGGCAAGAGGCTCCACAGGCTCTGAGCATGAATTGTCCATCGACACACGAGCGTCGATATACACCAAACGCGCCCCAGGCACTGCGGGGCTTTTCAGGCATGAGGGCGACACGACAATCTGGCATCGATCCTTTCGGCCCGCCCCCCGGATTGCCGCATGGTGAAGCCCAGCTCGTCGAAGTGCTGCAGTACCGACGAGACAGCCGCACCCACGTCCATCGGGCACTTCACTAAGCTGATCGCATTAATTCGAGCAAGGCTACCGTCCAATCTTCGAAGTCGACTTAGCGAGTAGACCGAGAGATACTCCGTAAAGCTCTGGCTCGAAATTCTGGTCCTTAGAGCAGCGATTGAAGCATCTAAGGATACGGCTCCGTCGGGAGAGTTGATGGCGGTCCTGAAATCGGCTCGGAGCGTCGTTAGCGCGGCTTGCTGCAAAGAGGGCTTCACCGGTTGTCCTTTCTGGCTGTGCTCAAAGTGGGCTCAAAGTGGGCAATCCGTCCGCTGATGCCAGCGAGAGGTGCCGGTGCCTCGCCACCTGTGCTCAGCGCGGAACACATGATCGTGCGTGACTCGAATCGGCCTGACGAAACCAACAAGCGGCATCCAGACCGGCACCAGCAGTACCTAGTCGCCCATGACGAACTCCTTGGGCGGAGCGAAGAAGTGCCAAGATTTCAACTTGGCGGCACTCGAATTCCGCCCTGCGAGTGGTAGAAACTGCGAACATCGATTCAAGTCAAACTGGGAAAATGGCCCTGATATTTTTATTCTACCACGAGTGGGAATTGTGGTCCATCCAAGTTCGAGATCATCAATCATATATTGCTCGATCCGAGAAGAACTCCAGCGGCTTGTCGTGCGCCCCTTTGAGCGGAGCCAATCCTATTTCAGGCTCGCGAGGGAAGGAAGTTAGCCGTCAGCCGCTGCTGACCCAAGCCTCCAGTTGGCGATATACTCTGCGGCTGCTGAGGAGATCGAAGTGGTTCGAGGCGAATATTACGGCCTGACGCTCCGCGGGAATCGGTAGCGTCAGCGCGGCGCTGTCATGAAGGCCTAATGCACTGGTGACGGGGACCAACCCATCTCCGGCCAGCGGCATGCCGTAATCCACCGTCTCCATCGTCGCTGCAATCGCGAAACACTCCACCCCTGCTGGTAGCTGCATGGAGTGCTCGAACTCGCGGGCTTGATCCCTGCTTTCCAGATCCTCGTCAGTGATATGTCCGTGGCTAAGGTCCTTGATGCCGGCACTACGAATTTCGCCGATCCTCGCAAGCGGCGCCAAGTAGGGGCTGATGCCCACGACGGCATTGACCCAGCTGCCGGCACGCTCCAGAGGCGCGCCATGATGCGGAGTGCCGAGAAAGACGAGCTTGCTCAGATGGCGCAGCCAATCTTGGTCCGCCGAGCGCGCGTAGTGACACGCGCTGCGGGCGACGAGCCCGCCCATGCTGTGCCCGAAAATGACAAGTTCACTGACGGGTACGGGCCAGGCTCGATGCAGGCGATCCAGAATGTCGGCGAACTCCCGCCCGTTCGCGGCGACTTGGCGACCGCTGTTGTAATGTAGATAAAGTGGGACGTATCCCAAGTCCTTCGCAAGCCTGGCTCCGTGATCGTGCCCATTGCGCTCCCATTGCAGGTCGTTCATGCACAACCCGTGCACAAGCACTAAGAGCTTGCTGCCTGCCGGCTCGAGTTGGGCAGCAAGTGACCGGCGGTCGAGTGCGAGCGGCTCGCCCGCTTGGCGCAATTGCATGCGAATGGCCAGCGGATTTTCCGAAGCGACCAGATGATCTCCCACAACGCCGTTGAGTGCTGCCAGCACCGCGTCGCGGCCCGGCCACGAGATGTCGAGTGCCGATACTGGATTGAGTTGCCCCAATGCAGCATCCAGCCCGAAGCCGAACACACGCGTGATGTTGCGGACGCTTGCATAGACGAGGCCGGAGATGCCTCGCGCGCCACCCGTGGGCGATGCCCCGATGATCGGGGAAAGACCAGCAATGTTGCGATGCATGGCTTCGACGATATCGGTGACGCCGAGGGTTGCGTCGACGGCCAATCGTGCACCACCTCTGAGATCCGAGATGGTCCGTGAGCCCGGCCGCTCTGTGACGAAAGGCAATTCGCTGTCTCTCCCGGTGTCGCGCAGTCAGCCGCCACCTCGGCGGCCCGAACCTCGACGCGTATCAGATGTCGTCGGCGCTAGTGTGACGACCTTGGCACCCACGCCTTCGGGCTTTCACGTCCTCCCGGAGCCGACCCGGAGCCCCGACTTGTCGGGCGTCGTCGCGGCGATCTCGCTCTCTCGCACGACACGTTCGAACAACTCGATGGGTGACTTGATACGATAGGTCAGCTCGCCATGCTCGATGGGAAGGCGACGAACGACCCTGTAGCGCGATGCCGCCACGACGTTCTTCCCGGGCGTGTAGTCCACGTCCTGTCCGACTTTGAACTTGTGCTGCGCCATGCGCATACCCCTCCTGGTGTGACGAAAGCCGCAGCGCCGAGCCAACCGTCGTGGTCATGGACGGCGAACAGCTCGCGAGAAAAGTCAGCGCTGGACCGGCACCTTGGGGCGGCCTGTCGTTCGCTCTGTCCACTTACCCGGACCGGGCTGCGAGCCGGGTAGCTTGCTCGGCGGCATGGCAGCCCCTCGCCGCTTTGCGAGCACCACGTCATCCCACATGTATCGATGGGCTCGATCGAGCAGCTCTAGTGCCTCTGTACTGAAGCCTTCGGGGCGACCGATGAACGGGCTCATGACGCTCTCTCCTGAAATCAGGCGGGAGCGCGACCGTCTCTCAGCCATCGGCGCCCAGTTTTCTCACGACCGATGATGCGACAGCATGGGCGAAATCGGGAGAAATGTCGATGGCATGGCCAATAATCGACCAGGGATAAAATACCCAGACATTTTCCTTGCTTTTGGCGCACAGAAGGTCTAAATAGTCTATCGATTTGGCCGGACAATCGGACTGCAACGCTCGAGCAGAGCTCGCTCCAGAATTCCCTCCAAAAATCGAAAATCAGAGCAGGCGTTCGCGTGACTATGCGCGCCCGCCTGCTCGTTGGCGCAAGGGATATGGCTTCATCGCTTCGGAGAATGGCGGCAGCGACGTGTTCGTGCACGCCAGCGCTCTCGAGCGTGCCGACATATCCGGGCTCGCCGAAAGGTCTCCTTCGATACCGAGCTGGACCGGCGCAACGGCAAGACTGCCGTGAGCCGCATTGAACTCGAATAGCGGACTTCCCCGGCAGAGGCGCAGGAGCGCGCGCTGATCAGTCTGCCGTGGGAAGAACTGAAGCCGGACGTCGCGGCGCCATGCTCATGGCGCTGCGCTTTGTGGCGTGTCCAACGCTTAAGGAGCAGGATGATATGTGTTTGCACCGTTGGCGGCTCTCATGCATGGCGCTCGTCCCGCTTGCAGCCCTGGCGGCCTCGCTGGCAGCAATGAGCGGGACCGCGGTAGCCGAAAAGCGACCGCCGAGCCTGCCCGCGAATGCGATCGCCCACCCCTACAGCGATACCTGGTATTGCCGCCGCGGCTTCCGGCAAGAGGATCAAGGCTGCGTGCCAATACCTTTGCCGGCAAACGCCTTCCACAACGGGGCAAGCTACGGGAGCGGCTGGGAGTGCCGGCGAGGTTATCGCGAGGTGGGTGGGGAATGTCAGCTCATCCTCGTCCCCGAGCACGGATTTCTATCAGACAGCTACTCGAGCGAAGGGTGGGAGTGTGAACGCGGATTTTCGAGAACAGGGAAAACATGTAGCGCCGTCCAGGTGCCGGCCAACGCGTTTCTTTCCGACGGGGGGCATGGCAGCAGGGCGTGGGAATGCAACCGCGGATACAGGGTGCAAAATGCCGGCTGCGTAGCGATCGCCGTGCCGGCAAATGCGTTTGTTGATTTATCCGCATATAGTGGAAAAGGGTGGTCTTGCGAACGCGGCTTCCGTGCCGATGAAAGCAGCTGCACGGCGGTTCTCTTGCCGGAAAACAGCTATCTCGACGCTAACGGCCGCGAGTGGCGATGCAATCGCGGTTTCAACAAGTCCGGTGATAAATGCCAGCCGATCCGCCTGCCCGAGCACGCATTTCTGAACTCTTCCGGCAATGGCTGGTCCTGCGAAGGGCCATTTGAGCGGCGCGGAGACAACTGCGTCATGCCCAGGGAACGCTGGTGAGCAAGCCGCCGGGCCCTGCCGTGAAAAGGTTGCATATGACGCGGGCGGGTCCGAACTCCGGCTCAAAATCTCGAAAGGGCGTGAAATGTCGAAGGCAGCGGTAAGAGGAACGAAGCGCTGGTGTCAAGATGAGGCTTGCGGCCTGCCGTTTTACGATCTCAACAGAGCCGATTTCAGCTGTCCGAACTGCGGTGCGGTTTACAAGCCCGTCGCGCCACCCGTCGTTATGGCTCGCGAGCAGCGCTTTGCGAGGCAAACGGGCCTCCTCCGGGTTCATGTCGTGCAACCGGCTGAGCTCGAGTCCAAAGACGAGGTGGCGGCGGATGCCGAGAATGAGATCGAGCTCGAAGAGGTGGACCTCGAAAAAGGCGAAGCCAACGAATCGTTGCTGGAGCCTGACGACGAGGATGCTGCCGACCTCCCGATCCACCCGAAGGTCGAGGAGCCTGTAAAGGATTTGAGCCTGCTCCAACCGACTTATTGTCGGCGTAGCTGACAACACAAAAATAACGGTGCTACCGATGACGGAGATGCTGATTGGACTCGCCGTATTGACCGCCGGGCTGGCTTTGGCTGTCGTGTCTTGGCGGTCTACTGCCGCGCGTGAGGCTAAGCGCAAACAGCTGGCCGCTGCCAAGCGAGCGATTTTTGACGAGACCCGTACCGCCAATCCTGATCCACCGCGCCGTTCGAGGATCGAGTTCGGCCGCCGCTGATCTAGCCATCTTCTATGCGACGGAGCCCCCAAGAGACGCGGCATGCAAAGATCCGAAAGGCGGCACACTAATGCGTAAAAGGATCATTAAATCGTCGGCGGCGATTCCCGTCGACGAGTATCCAGCGCTCGACATCGCAAAACTGGCCGTGGCCGAGCTGAGCTCGGAAGATCCGGAATACCCGATAGAAGGTGCGATCGATCTGCTCGGAGGCGATGGCTGGCGTGCGGCCGAAGACGGCTCACAAACCATCCGGCTGCTATTCGACCCGCCCGTTTCAGTGCAACGCGTCCATTTGGAATTCCGCGAGACGGTTGTTGGTCGCCAGCAGGAATTCGTACTTAGTTCGCGCTCGGCCGGCGATGCACATATGCGGGAGATCGTACGTCAGCAGTTCAATTTCACCCCGCCTGATACTATCACGGAGGTGGAAGAGTACCGGGTTGAACAGTCCGAGCTCGTCGAGCTGCGCCTGCACATCGTGCCTGATACGAGTAATCGTCCGGTGCGTGCTACTTTGGCGCGCTTGCGTCTGAGTTGAAGGGTCGGGTAATGGCCGATCCCGATCTGTGGCGGGTTGACGCGCACAGGCCCTGCCCGGCGATCGAAGTTCAGCCAGCGGCTCTCTGTTCAACAGCAGCATGCACTGGCGCTGCCCCGGCAGGCACGGGGAAATGCTATTTCCCAAGGGAAAACGGGGTCATTCCGCTCGACGATATCAGCCCGTCGCTTCTGGTTCTCGGACTTTCTGGACAGGCTAATTCAGAACGCAAGGGTAGGTCAGCGTCGCCGTCTCTTGCTCGACCGCAAACCCGAACTGATCGTCGATGAACAGCGCCAGATTTCCTGCGTGGCAGAGCGCGCGCGCATAGGAGGTCGCATGCGCCTTCCGGCGGAACGTGAGTAGATCAAGACCCGAGGGCCCCCGGACTACCGTCCAAAATGCCTCTTCCCGTTGTGTAACGCGGATGAAGTTGTCGTTCACGTGCTATCTCCTCGCCCGGCTTGCATCTCTCCGGCAGTGACAGGCGTCCTGCTCAAAGGGTCGAATCAGCGATTCGACATTCTGATTCCGATACCATGCGAGGTTCCGTCTCCATGATCGACTTGATGCGATACATGGAGCCGCCATCGATGGATGGTAAGAGGCACTGGATCTTGTATCGGCGCGCAGCGTCGGCGTGATCGGCTGCACCGGCGCAAGGTTCGATCGTCACGAGCTGACCGACCTTGAAATGATGGTGCTCCATTTAACGCTCCTTATCCGCAGACAGCGCCGCTGCCAGGTCAATCAGTTCCACTTCGGCGACTTGACGAATTGCGGACGATCCGCTCTGGAGCACGATCGTCGTCATAGTACGGCGCCATCCGCTGAATGAGAGGCTATCGAGCCGCTGCTCCGTCGTTTCCATGTCGTATGTCCCGGCTGGGAAAACCTCTTCCGAGGCAGGCAGCTGGAAGGGGTAACGGAAAGTGATCGTCTCGCGAATTGTACGCTCTCGACCTTCGATGCCCGAAATCATCCACCCTCGACCTTGTCTATAAGCGTCGCCCGTGAAGCGAATCTACGCAATTCTCGACCTACTACTCAGGGCATCGCACCGTGCCGAAGCCCGACATAGAGCACGAGGATGAGGACGAGCAGCGCCGGCACGACGACGGGCGGTACGAACCAGTCTTTCAAGGCACTTCACCGCATGAGAGGCAGATGTGGCACCGCCCTCGATCCGATCGAGGACGGCACCTCGATGGAACTAGAGCTGGCGGCCGTTGGCCAAGTCATCCACCTGCTTCTGCGCCTGTTTGGCGTCGAGGCCGTACTTCGCCGCGAGCTGGGTCACGAGGTCGTCGTTGCTCTTGAGACCCTTGACTTCCGCCTCATCGAACTTGCCCCACTTCTTCCCGATTTCGCTGCGCATTGCCGAAGAGGCGTCGTCGCTGCCGCGGACAGCGTGATTTTCATTGCTGGTCATATTATTCTCCAAAGTATCGCTTTCAACGTCGATCAAGAAAGCTCGGGTCCGGTCATGCTGAACCCGAAAACAATTTAGCACTCAATTGTGCTCGCAATGTGTTCGATGACACAAACTTGGCCGCCGGGGCCCTTCTTTTTTGTGCTCATTTAGAAAAATGCTATGCTTGAGTTTCGCGAATTGTACTGCACTCGAGCGTTGCACTTCGATGATCTACTTGATCTGAAAATTATGTGCTGCAAATACGAGGTGCGTTGCTGGAGGACGAGCAGGGAGGTCGAGGATGGCGAGCAGAGGCGGAGAGCGTTGATGCAGTGCTCGCCGATCGGGTGACGCAGCAGCGGCTAGAAAGGCCTGGCCGGTGCCGCAACGACGCTGTCAACTCTGTTTTCCTCGGGCGATATTAGCGGACTGCCTCCCTTCGTCATAGCGCGGACGGCTTCGACCACCAGCTCAGGATGAGCATGATGGACCATGTGGCCGGCATCCTCGAGAGTCTGCAAAGTGCTCGTGGGCAGCATGCCGTGAAGCTGTGCCGACTGGTGAGCAGTCGAGACGATCTTGTCGCCAGCACCCGCGATGATGTGAACGGGGAGCGAAAGGTCCCGGTAACGCCCAGAGAGGCGTGCTGCAGCCTTCGGCATCTCGACCGTGTCATCGGCCAGAGATTTGAGCTGCGACGGCCGGCTGGCAAGCCCGACAGGGTACTCTGCCAGGAACTCCGGGGAGACCGGCAGCGGCGCAAACATCTTGCGGAACTCGACCCCCGCCATCAGCCTGGCCATGATCGGCAGAACGGTATACCTGAGCGCGCCTCCGACGACCGGCCATGTGGCGGGCGCCTGCAAAGCAGTGTCGAGACGTGCCGTAGGAAAGTAGTACCCGGACAGGAGGACCAAACCGTTCGCTACGATACCCGGACGCAAAGCCATACAGATCGCAACGAGCGCGGCCCACGAATGCGCAACGATGATCGCCTCGTCGACGTCGAGCAGGGCCAAGGCCTGGGAGAGGAAGGCCGCCTCTGCCTCCGGAGTCCAGCCCCAATCCGGTCGTTCGCTCAGGCCGAAGCCCGGCCGGTCGAAGGCGACGACACGATGGTCCTGCTTCAGTAGGTCGATGAGGCCGCTCGAGTGCAGGTCCTCGATCATGCTTCCTTTGCCGTGCAGGAGGATGACGCAGGGCCCTTCGCCTTCGTCGATGAGGTGCAATTTGTGACCGCGTACATGCAAGAACTTGCCTCGCTGCGGGCGGGCCTCCTCGTCGCGAGATGCCAAGTATCGCACAGCGGCCGCGCAAGCGAGCAGCGCACCGGCTCCTGCAAGAGCCGGGCGCGAGACTGCCGACCGGGAGTCACCGTCAGGAAAAGGCATAGGCCGTCTTTCTGTGGCCTATCCGGGAGCGGCCACTTCCATGAGCTTCGATTGTGAGGCTGATCCGGCTGCTCTCTCGGCAGCGAGACGGGGAGGAACGCCGCGTCGGTGCTCATGTTCCAGAGGTGCGTGGATGTTGCACACCCGACTGCCTGCGGACGTGGTACCGGAGTGCCATGTTCCCGGCGGCAGCGATAAGATTTGGTCCCGGTGATGTATTCCGCTGCTCAAAGCACCATTTGTGCGCGGTGGCGCAACGCTGGATAGAGAGCTTTCCGTGAAATTTCGAGTCGGCTACGAGTTCATCTACCGCTTTCCCCAACCCACTCCATGCATTCTGGCACTGTGCGTCCACCACACGCGCGTGGCCGATCTGGAACGCGCCGACAATCCGCTCTTGGATCCGCCGGTTGCGATGTCAGGATATCGCGACAGCTTTGGCAACTGGTGCACGCGCCTGGTCGCTCCAGCCGGCCCTGTGAGGATACATTGTGACAGCGTTGTCCGGGACAATGGCGCGCCTGATCGACAGGCCCCCCAAGCTCAACAGATCCCCGTCGAGCACTTGCCCGACGAAACCTTGATGTTTCTGCTGGCGAGCCGATTCTGCGAAACGGACAAGCTGCTCGACCTGTCGTGGGAGCTGTTCGGCAAGGCGAAGCCCGGATGGCAGCGAGTCCAGGCGATCTGCGATTTCGTCAACAAGCGGATCGCCTTCAGCTACAAGGACGCGCGCGCCACTCGCACCGCCGCTCAAGCCTACGATGATAAAATCGGCGTCTGCCGCGACTACGCCCACCTCGCCGTTGCCTTCTGCCGTGCTCTCAACATCCCAGCCCGCTACTGCACTGGGTACCTGAGCGACGCCGGCATGGCGCCTCCGTTTCCGCCGGGCGATTTCGCGGCCTGGTTCGAGGCTTATCTTGAAGGCGGTTGGTACACTTTCGATCCGCGCAACAACCAGCCTCGCATCGGCCGAATCCTGATCGCACGAGGTCGCGACGCGGCCGATGTCGCCATGGTGACGACCTTCGGACCTAACGTGCTCGAAGGGTTCCGCGTCTGGTGCGACGAGGTACGGCGGTGACCGCCCGTGGACGCCCCCGGATGCTCGGGTCGTCAGAGGTCCGAAGTGTTGTCTGCACGATCACCGTGCCGGTGACGGCGCCCCGGTCTACCGACTGAGGGTCCGCGGCCCCCCTGCCCCTAACCGCCCTTCGGCTGCCGCGTGCCGGCACGCGCCTGCAGCGGCATTGCCGAGCAGACTGCATCCAAGATGGCCTGGGCACAGCAGGGTTTCGCCAGAAACGGCGCGCTGCGCAAATCGTCGGGAATGATGGATCGGCTCGATCCGGACGCGAACGCGAACGGTACGCCGGACAAGGCCAGCGTGCGCGCCAGGAGGAACGAGGTCAGGTCACGCACGTTCACGTCGAGTAGCACGAAGTGGAGCGGGCCCGACAGGTGTTGTTCGGCGCCGCCGATGCTGGTCTCGAGGATCACGTCGGCGTCGAAAGTGTCGGCGATGATCTGATGAAGGCTACTGCCGATGACAGGGTCGTCCTCGACGATCAGGATCGTGGCCATGCTGGCCTCCTTTATCCCGTATCGAGCAACGACCCTCAATGTCGGGAGTTCCGTCGCGCAAAAGCTTCTTCGATGGAAGGTTACGATTGCATATTGGGCCCGTTCGCTACACATCTCCACCCGACTTGTCGCCAGTGGCCGGGCCGGCCACTGGCCGTCGGGAGCAGCCCCTTCCCGTCAAACTGGCACACTAGTGTCGAGCGCGTGCACGTCGTCGGTTCGGGTCCGGATTCCCGTTTGGCAGTTCAAAGGCCCACCGACGAGGTCGGGCCGAAAGCAGTCTCAGTGCCGGAATCCAGCATTGGCCTGGTGCGCTGCAGCGATTTCGGCGGCCACAACCGCCAGCTTGCTATGCGCGGAGAGCACATGTTGTCTGATCGTCCGTGGCTCGGGAGGGCAACTATTGGCCCATGACGTCGCCGCCCCTTCTTCCGGTCTCTGAGGTGCTGCAGCCATGCCGGCGATGCAGCGGCTGCACCTGGGCTGTCCCTCGGTCATTGTTCGCCCTTCTACGAGCTCCCGCGAGGCAGATGCGCCGGTTCCGCAGCCCACGAAGCGCGAGGGGAGCCACATCTCCCCTCCCCCTCGCGCCGGTTCCGGTGTAGACGGTGGCAATGGCACGCAAGATCAAGACGCCGCGCTCCAAGGCGGCCCATTCCGACGCTGCTCACGGCGACGCGCGCGGCACCCCCGGGGCCAAGGGCAAGGGCAAGCCCGCGTCCGGCGAGGGCGGGCTGCCGACGAAGGAGCAGATCCTCGACTTCATCCAGTCGTCGCAGACCAAGGTGGGCAAACGCGAGATCGCGCGGGCGTTCTCGGTCAAGGGCGGGGCGCGGATCGCGCTCAAGCGGCTGCTGGCCGAGATGGCCGACGACGGCATCCTCGCCGGCAATCGCAAGGAGCTGACCGAGAAGGGCGGCCTGCCGCCCGTGGCCGTGCTCGAGGTGATCGGGCGCGACGACGACGGCGATCTCATCGCCGAGCCGGTGGTGTGGGAGCGCGCGGAGGGCGACAGGCCCAAGGTGCTGATCCTGGCCCGGCGCGGGCGCGCGGATGAAGGAGAGGGCGACATCGGCATCGGCGACCGCGTGCTGACGCGGATCTCGCGGCTCGACGACGAGGACGTGGAGGGCTGCCGCTACGAAGGCCATCCGATCAAGCGGCTGCCGAAGGAGAAGCGCCGCCTGCTCGGCATCTACCGCGCCAACAAGCGCACCGGCGGCGGCAGCATCGAGCCGATCGACCGCAAGGAATTGCGCTCGTGGCCGGTGCAGAAGGGCGACGAGGGCGATGCGGAGGACGGCGACCTCGTGCGCTTCGACCTGCCGCGGAAATCACGCATGCACGCGCCGCAGGCGCGCGTCGTGGAGGCGCTCGGCAACCCGGACGACCAGCGCAAGATCTCGCTCATCGCGGTGCACGCGCACGGCATCCCGGACGACTTCCCCGAGAGCGTAATCACGGAGTCGCAGCACCTCGAGCCGCCGCGGCTGCAGGGGCGCACGGATCTGCGCTCGCTGCCGCTGCTGACCATCGACCCGCAGGACGCGCGCGACCACGACGACGCGGTGGCCGCCGAGCCGGACCCCGACCCGCAGAACAAGGACGGCTGGATCGTCACCGTCGCGATCGCCGACGTGGCGCACTACGTGCGGCCGGGGACGAAGCTCGACCACGAGGCGGAGCTGCGCGGCAACTCGGTCTACTTCCCCGACCGCGTCGTGCCGATGCTGCCGGAGAAGATCTCCAACGACCTCTGCTCGCTCAGGGAGCACGAGGAGCGCCCGTGCCTCGCGGTGCGCATGATCTTCGACAAGCATGGCGACAAGCGCGGGCACACGTTCCACCGGGCCATGATGCGCTCGGCCGCCAAGCTCTCCTACCAGGAGGCGCAAGCGGCCATCGACGGCAAGCCTTCCGCGAAGTGCATTCCCCTGATGGAAACGACGCTGAAGCCGCTGTGGGCGGCCTACGCGGTGCTGGCCGCGGCGCGCGACCGGCGCGAGCCGCTGGCCCTCGACCTGCCGGAGCGGCGCGTGCTGCTCGACGAGGAGGGCCGCGTCGCAAACATCGTCATCCCGGAGCGGCTCGACGCGCACCGCCTGATCGAGGAGATGATGATCCAGGCCAACGTCGCCGCCGCCGAGACGCTGGAGAAGAAGAAGGCGCCCGTCGTCTACCGCGTGCACGACCAGCCGGGCGAGCAGAAGCTCAAGAACCTGCGCGAGTTCCTGGAGACGCTCGATCTCAAGCTGCCGCCGCAGGGGGCTTTGAAGCCGGCCGCGTTCAACAAGATCCTGGCGCAGGCGCGACATCTCCCCGTCCCCGATCTGGTCAACGAGGTGGTGCTTCGGGCGCAGGCCCAGGCCGAGTACACGCCCGACAACCTCGGCCATTTCGGGCTCAACCTGCAGCGCTACGCACACTTCACCTCGCCGATCCGGCGCTATGCCGACCTCATCGTTCACCGGGCGCTGATCTCGGCCTTGAAGCTCGGCGACGGCGGCTTCCGCGACGAGGACAAGGCGCGGCTGCCGGCGGTGTCGAAGTCCATCTCGGAGGCCGAGCGGCGCGCCATGGCGGCGGAGCGCGAGACCATCGACCGGCTGATCGCGGCGCATCTCGCCGACCGCATCGGGGCCGAGTTCGACGCGCGCATCGGCGGCGTCACGCGGTCGGGGCTGTTCGTGCGGCTGAAGGAGACCGGGGCCGACGGCTTCGTGCCGATCTCGACGCTCGGCGACGAGTTCTTCCACCACGTCGAGGAGGCGCATGCCCTCGTCGGGGCGCGCTCGGGCGAAGCCTACCGGCTCGGCGACGAGGTGCGCGTCAAGCTGGTCGAGGCAATACCATCGGCGGGTGCCTTGCGCTTCGAGATGCTGAGCGAGGGCAAAACGGGCGCACTCCCGCACATGCGCGGCCTCAAGATCCGCCGCATGCCGCGGCACAAATCCCGTGCCGGGGGGCCGCCGCGCGGACGGCGGTGATGCGCCAGCCTTAGTGCCGCAGTCGCCTTTGAGCGCTTGACGGTGAAGGCCTTAGCCGACACGTATTGGGCATGATCGAAATCTCCGGCACCCCCAAGTCCGCTCCGCCGCCGCGCGACGCCGTCCAGGCCTCGCTGCGTGGCGCCCGCCATGTTTGCCCTGCCTGCGGGGAGGGCAAGCTCTACGCGAGCTTCCTAAAGGTTGCCGATGCCTGCCCGAATTGCGGGGAGGAGCTGCATCACCACCGCGCCGACGACGCGCCGCCCTACTTCACCATGCTCATCGTCGGGCATATCGTGGTGGCCGGCGTGCTGGCCGTGGAGACGGCGTACGAGCCCGAGCTGTGGGTGCATGCGCTTCTCTGGGGACCGCTGCTGCTGATCATGAGCCTGATCCTGCTGCCGCGCATCAAGGGGGCGCTGATCGGCCTGCAGTGGGCGCTCCGGATGCACGGCTTCGGCGGCCAGCCCGACGCGGCCGAGCCGCAGCCGGCGGCCCACCGCCCGGGCACGGGCTGAGGATAACGGAGCGGGAATGCCAGCGGGGGATGCCAAGGACGCCACGGCGGTCAAGCGCGCGCTCCGGCCCAAGGATGCGGCGACGCTGATCATCGTCGACCGGGCGGGGCCCGAGCCGCGCATCTTGATGGGACGCCGCCGCGCCGACCTCGTGTTCATGCCCAACATGTACGTGTTCCCCGGCGGGCGGGTCGACGCGGCCGACCGCACGGCGCCGGCCGCCGACGATCTCGACCCCGACGTCGAGGCTCGGCTGCTGATCGCGATGAAGGGCCGCGTCAGCGCCCGCCGCGCGCGCGGGCTCGCCATGGCGGCCATTCGCGAGGCGTTCGAGGAGACCGGCGTGGTCATCGGCGCCCCGGCCGGCTCGCCACCGCCCCCGGCGCCCTCGGAGCCGTGGCGGGATTTCCTGGCCGAGGGCTACCTGCCGGCGCCGGGCTGCGTCCGGCTCGTGGCGCGCGCCATCACGCCGCCCGGACGGCCGCGCCGCTACGACACACGCTTCTTCCTCGCCGGCGCGGACGCGATCAGCACCCGGCGCGACCGGCTGGACGGCGAGCTTTCCGGCATCGACTGGTTCACGTTCGATCAGATGCGGGCGCTGGACCTGCCGCGCATCACGCGCCTCGTCGTCGAGGACCTCGCGGATCATCTCGGAGCGGGCGAGGCCGCGCGGCAACGGCCGTTTCCGTTCTACTTCTTCCGCGGCGGCACGCACCAGCGCCTGCTATTGCCGCAGGCCGACGAGGCAGCTTGACAGCAGGCGGGCGCACGATATGTTGCGCGCTTCCCAATTCACCCCAAGAAAGAACGCGGGCGATCATGGCCAAACCCGTCACTCAGAAGATCAAGCTGCTCTCGACCGCCGGCACCGGCTTCTTCTACGTCACGAAGAAGAATCCGCGCACGAGCACGGAGAAGATCGTTTTCAAGAAGTACGACCCCGTCGTGCGCAAGCACGTCGAGTTCAAGGAAACCAAGATCAAGTAAGCCGGCGCGAGGCTGATCTCGCGCACACGGCAATGCGCCGCACGGCTGAGCGTGCGGCCCGGCGGAGCTGAAGCTCCGCTCTACAGGCTCGATCGATTTCGAGGATTGGTGGCTGGTGGAGGGGGCCTCGACCAGGATCCACAACCATGCCCGGCAGCGGGGTAAGAAATCCGAGTTGGTTGCAGACCCTGGCCTAGTGACCAAGCAGCTTGTCAAAGAGGGCGTTGACGTACCGCCTGGTGTCGTAGCCGGTCGGTGCGGCCGTAACGAGGAGGCCACTGTAACCGCTCGAGCCGACTACAATTCCCACGACTTCCATCGAGATGATGCGGCGGACTCGACGGTGCCGCGGGAACCTTTGTGACGCGATCAGTGAGCCGATGATCTGCTCGCTCTGATTGCGCCGAAGCCTGTCTTCTCCTTTCACGTATGCGGCAATCTTACAGACACGAGCAGGGATTGCAACTTTTTTGCTTGACTGGCGTTGTAGAGGCCGATTCGCGCCTGCCGATGTCGGATATTACAACCTCCCGATGTCCGCGGGGTGGCGGAAAGCGGGCAAATTCCTGATCGCCGTCAAATCTCGGGCACGAGCTGTTGCTTCCTGACATCTCCCGTGCTGCAAATCGACATCATGCCGCGCCGCACACCATCCGTCAGGCGGCGTCGGCGATGACCCGGTTCCGCCCCGACCGCTTGGCCGCGTAGAGGGCATTGTCGGCGCGCTTGTAGAGCGTCTCGGGGGTGTCGTCGACGCGCTCGAGGGTGGCCAAACCGACGCTCGCGGTGACGCGGATCGCGGTCTGGGGATTGACCTGGAACGGCTCGGCCTCGATGCAGGCCCGCATGCGCTCGGCGACCTGGTAGGCGCGGGCGAGCTCGGTATCCGGCATGATGATGACGAACTCCTCGCCACCGAGACGGCAGGCCAGGTCGATGCCGCGCGTGTTGCGGCGGAAGCGGGCGGAGAACTCTCGCAGCACGGCGTCGCCGCCGTCGTGGCCGTAGGTGTCGTTGACCTTCTTGAAGTGATCGATGTCGGCGATCAGGATCGACAGGGCGCGGCCGTTCTGCAGCGACTCCGTGACCAGCGTCTTCAGGTGGCCTTCCATGTAGCGGCGGTTGTGCAGCCCGGTCAGGCCGTCGATGATCGACAGCTCGACGCTCTGCTCGAGCTGCATGCGCAGATATTCCGAGTAGCGCTTGCGCTTGATCTGGGTGGCGACGCGGGCGAGCAGCTCGTGGCGATCGATCGGCCGCATGACGTAGTCGTTGACGCCCATGTCGAGCCCGCGCAGCAGGCGGGCATCGTCGCCGGGCTCGACCAGGATGATGATCGGCAGGTGACGCGTGCGATCGAGCGAGCGCACCTGCGAGCAGAGGCGCAGGCCGTCGGCCCCCGAAAGGCTCAGGCTGACGACCAGCAGGTCGAAGTTGTGCTCGGCGAGCTTGATCAGCGCCGAATGGGGATCGCGGTCGGCGAAGACGTCGTTGGTCTTCGACAGCGCCTCGAGCAGGCGGGCGGCGGAGCGCGGGTGATCGTCGACGACCAGGATGCGGCCCGAGCGGCCGCTCATCGCCTTCTGCAGCGCGGCGCCCTCGTCGAGGCCCATCTGGCGCCCGGTCGAGGCGCGCATCAGCATCTCGTCGTTCAAGGTCTTCAGGCGGGCGAGGTTCTTGACGCGCGTGATGAGCGCGATGTCGTCCACCGGCTTGGTCAGGAAGTCGTCGGCGCCGCTTTCGAGGCCCTGCACCTTGTCGGAGGGCTGGTCGAGCGCGGTGACCATGATCACCGGAACATGGCAGGTCTTGGCGTTGCTCTTGATCCTGCGGCAGGCCTCGAAGCCGTCCATGCCGGGCATCATGACGTCGAGGAGGACCACGTCGACGCGCTCTCGCGCACAGATGTCGATCGCCATCTGGCCGCTGTTTGCGGTCAGCACCTCGAAGTACTCGGCCGTGAGCCGGGCCTCGAGTAGCTTCACGTTGGCCGCGATGTCGTCGACCACGAGGACGCGCGCTGTCATGCTTCACTGCCTTCCCGCCGGAGCCGAGGCTCAGGCGTCACCGATGAACCGCCGGACCGTTTCGAGGAACGTGGCCACGGAGATCGGCTTGGAGATGTAGGCCGCGCAGCCGCCCGAGCGGATACGCTCCTCGTCCCCTTTCATCGCGAAGGCAGTCACCGCGACCACGGGAATGTCACGGAGGACATCGTCCTCCTTGAGCATGCGCGTGACCTCGAGACCGGATACCTCAGGCAGCTGGATGTCCATCAGGATCAGGGAAGGCTTGTGCTCGCGCGCAAGCGAAACCGCATCCAGGCCGTTGCGGGTCTGGATGGTGCCGTAGCCGTGCGCGTCCAGCAGGTCGTGGAAGAGCTTCATATTGAGCTCGTTATCCTCCACGATCAGCACGGATTTAGCGACGGCCCTCAGCGGCCTGCCGCGGCGCTCGACGCCGTTCCTGGTCTCCTGGTAGGTCATGGGATGGAAGCTGCCCAATTGCCCCCGACGTTGTGCACCGATTCTCGTCAACCAACGCCCCCCACAATGCCGGGAATACGTTAAGCAACCGGTTATGCGGCCACCTCTCCACAGCAAATTGCCAGACGACGGTCCAAGATGCCCCTCAGACCCAAATCGCCGAGACCCCAGCCCCTCGACCGCGAGCGCGCGGAGACCATCGCTCTGGCGGCCCTCGTCTTCCTGGCCGAGGACGCCGGACGCCTGGGACGCTTCCTGGCGCTGACCGGCATCGGGCCGGCGGAGCTCAAGGGCGGCGCCGATACGGCCGCCGTACAGGTGGCGGTGCTCGATCACCTGCTCGCCGACGAGAGCCTGCTGCTGACCTTCGCCGCCAACGCCGGGCAGCCGGCGCAGATGATCGGCATGGCGCGGCAGCTCCTGGACAATTGCCCCGGCGAGGGCTGAAGGGACTGCGAACAATGCCAGGACCCGCTTGCGGTTGCTGCCATCGAAGCTTGGGTGCCTCCCCTCCCCCTGGGGGGAGGGGCTGGGGTGGGGGGGCGACGCGGGAGAAGCGCCCGTTGCCGGCCACGCACGAAGCCACGGCTCCTCGAGTCGTGCCTTCCGCCACGCTTCTCCCGGCTCCTCACCCCCCCCCCCACCCCTCCCCTCGAGGGGAGGGGAGCTGCGTCGCTCGATCGCTGCCCGCTTCATTCGGCGCGAAGCTCCATCGAGTCCTGCGCTCGCCGCCTCGGCTCGCCAAGCCCGTCCGGTTGGCGACCGCGCCATGACGGAAAAAGGAGAGCGCGTGCGCATCGGCATCGACCTCGGCGGCACCAAGATCGAGGGTGTGGCTCTTGCCCACGATGGCGCGGAGCTGGCCCGTCTGCGGCGGCCGACGCCGCGCGAGGACTATGCCGGAACGATCGGCGCCATCGCCGGCGTGGTTAACGAGCTCGAGCGAACGGTCGGAACTGGCGGCGCGAACGTCGGCGTCGGCATCCCGGGCTCGCTGTCCCCGGCCACCGGGCGCATCCAGAACGCCAACTCGACGTGGCTCAACGGCCAGCCGCTCGACCGGGATCTCGCCGCCGCGCTCGGGCGGCCGGTGCGGCTCGCCAACGACGCCAACTGCTTCGCGCTGTCGGAATCGACCGACGGCGCCGGAGCCGGGGCGGCCTCCGTTTTCGGCGTCATCCTCGGGACGGGCGTCGGCGGCGGCATCGTGGTGCGCGGCCAGATCGTCGACGGGCCGCGCGGCACGGGCGGCGAGTGGGGCCACAATCCTCTCCCCTGGGCCGTGGGCAGCGAGGTCCCCGGCCCCGCCTGCTGGTGCGGGCGCAAAGGCTGCATCGAAGCCTGGTGCTCGGGGCCGGGGCTGGCGGCGGACCACGCCCGCGTCACGGGCAAGGTGCTGACGGCGGAAACCATCGCGGCGGCGGCGCAGACGGGCGATGCGGCGGCGGTGGCGACGCTCGACCGGCACGTGTCGCGGCTGGCGCGCGGCCTCGCGCACGTCGCCAACATCCTCGACCCGCACGTCATCGTGCTCGGCGGCGGGCTGTCGCGGCTGGCGCACCTCTACGACCGGCTGCCGGTTCTCATGGCGCCGCACCTCTTCACCGACAGCGCCAGCGTCGACATCCGGCCGCCGCGCTGGGGCGACGCCAGCGGCGTGCGCGGGGCGGCGTGGCTGTGGAGCTGAGGGACGGCCGCCTCAACCTGATCTCGAGAGACGCACGAGGACGACCCTGCTCCGGGTCTGCGCAATCACCTGAGAGCATCGATGCCGTGCGTCTTGACCACGTTCAGCAACTTGAGCGCGGCGCCGGTCGGCTGGCGGTAGCCGCGTTCCCACTGGCTCACCGTCGTCACGGCGACGTTGAGGTAGGCCGCCAGCACGGCCTGGCTCACCTTGGCCTGCTCGCGTACCTTGACGATGTCGGCGGGAGTCATCGGCTCGACTTTCGGCAAGGCATCCTTGCCCAACATGCGAATGGTGGTCATCTCCAGCTCGTCGTCGCCGACCATGCCCAGACGGTGGAGGCCCTCGGTCATCTCGACGATCTCGGCGCGCAGACGCGCCTTGCCCTTCGGTCCACTCCCTTTCTTAGTCCGCCCGGCCATCGCTTACCTCCGTCAACTCGGTTGCGGCGATTGCCGCCGCGATCTCCTGGCGACCGGCGGCCAGCCAGCGCGCGCCAACCCTCGCCAATACTGCCAGCTCGTCCGGCTCTAGAGTTGCCCTGTCGCTCTTGGCGAAGCCATAGAGGAACACGGCGCGGTCGCCTGACCTGTAGGCGACAATCGTGCGGTAACCACCACTCTTGCCGGAGCCTGGCCTGGCCACGCGCTGCTTGATCAGGCCGCTGCCGAGATCAGCGTCGATCAGTCCATTCGCGGCGTCGCGCACCGCCTTCAGCAACGACGTATCAGCGATGCGCTCCTTGCGCTGAAAGCGCGCGAAGACCTTGACCTTGTAGACGCGCACCGGCCAATTCTCCCATTCGCATTACTATAGCGCAATGAGTGATAGAATGGCAATGGGCATGCCGAGGGCAAGGAGACTCCGCTGTGCGAGTGGAAGCGCATCGCCGGCATCCAGGACGTGCTGCGCCCGCCCGAGACGGCGGCGGTGGAAAAGGCGGGACAGATCACCATCGACGAGTGGATGGGCCGCGTGCTCACCGGCGACGAGAAGGCGTGAAACCCGCGAGGCGGCGCGGGACTACTTCGCGTCGCCCTCGCACTTGGTCGGCTCGATGTAGGTGAGCGCGCTCAACGCTCCGTTGATGGCGAAGTCGCCGTAGTCGATGTGCAAGCGCGACGAGACGCCGTTCTCGTAGAAGCGGAAGGCGATCTCGTAGGAGGGCACCGCGTCGGTCTTGGCCGAGCCCGGCTCGAAGTAGCTGATGCTGACCGGCCAGGAGGTGATGCCCGCGAGCTTATGATCCGGTCCCTCGTCGAGGGCGGCCGGGCTCTTGACCGCGCCGGGCACGATCTTGCGGCCGATGACGGCCGTCGTCTGATAGACCTTCTCGCCCTTCTCGGAGCCGTCGAAGAGGTCCGCCGTCATGCTCGAGCGGCCGGCGCGGGCGGCGGCGATGAGCGCCATCGAGTGCTGGATGGGAAAGAGAACGTCGCCGCCGTAGGTCATCTTCTTGCGGGCCGGCTTCACCATCTCGACGACCGTGCTCTTGCCATCGGCGGAGCGCCTGGCGTCGCCCTGCGAGATCTCCTCGGGCTGGTTGTCCTTCGACTGGGTCTGGTTGAAGCGCAGGCGCTTGCCGCCCTGCTCCTCCCAGCTCGAGGTGACGAGGTCGTTCAGCTGCGTGCCGCCGTCCTGGTTCACCATGCGGGTGACGAAGCGCATGTTCTGCGTCCAGCCCTCGCAGCGGCTGCCGGTCAGCTCATAGACCATGCGGCCGGTCATGTCGGAGACGCCGGCGCCGGCCCCGGAGCGGTCGAGCGTGATGTCGTAGACGGCGCGATGGGGCACGAAGTCGATGGCGTCGCGCGGCGCCTCGGCGCGGGCCGGCGCAATATTCCAGACGGCAATTGCGACCGCCGCGGCGCCCATCAGCGGCCTCATCCCCGGGCTGGTCGCCATGATTCTCGAGCTCTTCACCATGGCGCGCTCCTTCCAGAGTTGCAGTCGTCACTTACGCCACGGCTAAGCCTTTGGCGGCCGGTGCAGGTCCCGCATTGCCAAGCGCCGGTTCTGCGGTCCAACATGGGCGCCTTCGCGGCGGGCCACAAGCGTCGGCCCAGCGGAAACACGAAATTCGGGCAGGGACGTGGAGGGGTGACAATGAGCGGAACGATCGAGGCGCGGCTCAAGTCGCTGGGGCTCGTGCTGCCGGCGGCTCCGGCGGCGCTGGCCAATTACGTGCCTACCGTGATCGCGGGCGACCTGCTCTACGTCTCGGGCCAGATCTCGAAGGCGGCCGACGGCTCGCTGACGGTCGGCAAGGTCGGCGCCGAGCTGACGACGGACGAAGGCGCCGCTGCCGCCGCTCTCTGCGCGCTCAACATTCTCGCCCAGGCCAAGACCGCGCTCGGCGACCTCGACCGGATCGAGCAGGTGGTCCGGCTCACCGGCTTCGTCAACGCGGTGCCGTCGTTCTCGGACCATCCCAAGGTGATCAACGGCGCCTCCGACCTGATGGTCGAGGTGCTCGGCGACAAGGGGCGGCACACGCGCGCCGCGGTCGGCTGCTCGGGGCTGCCGGCCAACGCGGCGGTCGAGGTCGACGCCGTCATCCGCTTCCGCTGAGGCCGAGCCGCGATCCAGATGCCGACGCCGCTCGACCGCTCAGCCTTCCTGAAGCCGATCGCGCATCGCGGGCTGCATAACGCGGCGCGCGGGCTGATCGAGAACACGATGCCGGCGTTCGAGGCGGCGGTGGCCAAGGGCTACGGCATCGAGTGCGACCTGAGGCCCGCCGCGGGCGGGCTGCCGCTCGTCTTCCACGACGAGACGCTCGAGCGTCTGGTGGAGGGCACGGGGCCGGTTGCCGTTCTGGGCAAGCCCGAGCTGGCGAGGCTCCGCTATCGCGGGGCCGGCGGCGTGCGCATCTCGACCTTCGCCGATCTTCTCGACATGACCGCCGGCCGCGTGCCGCTGCTGGTCGAGATCAAGAGCGAGTGGGAGCCGCCGGATCCCGCGTTCCTCGGCCAGATCGCGGCGCTGTCGAAAGCGTATCGCGGCCCGCTGGCGCTGATGTCGTTCGACCCCGCGGTGATGACGGCGATGGCCGGGCTGGCGCCGGCGATCCCGCGCGGCCTCGTCTCCGGCCTCTACCGGCGCGAACCGGACGACGACTGGTGGGCCGGCAAGCTCGACCCCGAGCGCGCCTTCCGGCTGTCGCATCTCCTCGAAGCCGGGCCGGTGAAGCCCTCGTTCCACGCCTACCACGTCAAGGCGCTACCGACCCCGGTGACGCGCTACGTGCGCGAGGTGCAAGGCCTGCCGCTGTTCACCTGGACCGTGCGTAGCGCGGAGGACCGCGCCACCGCCGCCCAATGGGCCGACGCGCCGATCTTCGAGGGGTATGAGGCGTAGGGGGCGGGTCATCAATCTCGCGGCGGGAAGGGGGCGGAGCCGGACAGATGACGCGGAATCGGGTGAATCATAACGGAAGCTTCCAAGCCGCGAACACTGCTGATGACAACGATCCAACTCACCACGATCGTCTTCGATACAGACTGCGTGCTCTGCAGCGGTTTGGTGCACTTCATACTGCGCCACGAGCGGGCACCGACCCTCCGCTTCGTTGGCGCGTGGTCGGAATCGGGTCTGCGCCTTGCCGCGGAACATGGCCTTACACGGGCGGACCTGGACGAAACCTACCTCGTAATCGAGGACGGACGGGCCTTCACAAAATCCGATGCCAACCTAGTTGTCGTGCGGCACTTGAAGGCGCCTTGGTCATGGCTCGCGGCCCTGCGGGTCGTCCCCAAGCCGCTACGGGATGTCCTGTATACGATGGTCGCACGAAGACGCTATCTCTGGTTCGGTCACAGGCCACAATGTTTCAGGCCCCCAAAGGAAATGGCCCGTCGCTTCATCGACAGGTGATTCCGTGCTCAGGCGCGAGAGCGCCACACCATGGGCAAACCGCACCTCGGGCGCAGCGAGAACTTGGCGCTAGGCTTCGGCATCGTCGCGAGCGGTGCAGGCTCCCACTTCCGAAGGATCGTTGCCGCAACCAGACACGCTTCCATCAGTGCGAAATTCTGCCCGATGCACACGCGCGGGCCGGCGCCGAATGGCAGATAGGCGAACTGCGGCCAAGTCGCGGCCTGGCGAAAGCGGGATGGCTTGAACGCCTGAGGCTCCTCGTACCAGCGCGGATCACGATGCAGGGCGTGTGGCACGATCTGCACGTTGTCCCCCTTGCGGATCCTTAAGTCGCCAATCGCAACATCCGCGGTCGCCTGCCTCAAGAACAGCGAATAAGCCGGCGGATAGAGGCGAAGAGCTTCTTCGATCGCCGACGTGGTTACGGGAAGAGAGCGCAAGTCAGAGAGGGTCGGCAAGCGCTCTCTAAGAGCTGCATCGAGCTCAGCCTGCACGAGGCTCAGCTCGACGGAATTATTGGCGAGACAAGCGAACAACCAGCTCAGTAGTGCGCCAGACGTCTCGTGACCGGCAATGAGCAGGCTCATGCTGTCGTTGCGTATCTCGGAGGCATTGCCCTCGTGGTGTTCCACGAGCATGGACAGGAGATCGCCACGATCACGCAGTCCACCCGAGGCGAAATCATCAAGGCGCCGGCGAACCAGCCCCGTTATCGTGCTGTCCATCAGCTCCATGGCCCAGCGCTTGCGCCGCTTCGAGGGAAGCACGCGCCAATCCGGCAGCACGACTGGTACGGTGGATTCATGAAATGCCGTGTCCGACAGAACCTGGATGGCTTTTTGGATCTCGTCACCGTTCGGAAGGGGCTCAGCCCCGAACAGTGTCGTCGTTGCAATATCGAGCGTCAGTCGAGCCATCACGGCGTCGGTATCGATCGCAACCTCGCGGCGCGCTCCGGCGAGGTGACTCCACTGCAGTGTGAGCCGGTGTGCGTGGTCGATCGCGGCTGCGGCATAGGTCGGCATGCGCTTGGATTGGAACGCCGGCATCACCTTGCGACGTCGCTCGCGCCATTCGCTGCCTTCGGCGAGCAGCAGGCTCGGGCCGTTCCACTGCTTGACCACGTTGGTCAGCTTCTCGAACCGGATGAAGTGCTGCCACTCGCGCGTGAGGACAGCCTCGACGTATTCGGGGTGAAACAGAAGCCAGGTACGATAGGGTCCGAGACGCAATCGCACGGCATCGCCATGGCGATCCCGCAGCTCGCAGTAGAAGGCCAGCTGATTGCTGCGGATGCGCAGCAGGTGGTCGATCCCGAGCAGGGCTGAACTGGGTTGCCCATGGCCGAGCTCGGGCGGCCGCATTGCGGCTTCAGCGTCGATCTGCGGCACCGCGGAACCTCGCAGAAAGCGCGCCGAACGACATTCGCGCGCGCAAGTAGGCGACGGGCAGCACGATCAAAAGACCGAAGGCACCGGCGAGAGCGCCGATAAAAGTCGTATGATTGAGCGCCATTGAAAGAGCGGCGATGCCCTCGAGCCGTGGCACGCCTTCGGCTTCGCAAGAGTAGCTGATCGGCGCGTTGCCGCCGGCGCAAACATCAAGCCCCGTCAATCCCGCTGCCTGTAGCCACCGCACCACGCGGACGTGCGCCCTGTTGACCGGATCGAATTTCAATATCGCGGCATGCTTGATCCATGGGCGCCAGCGCGGACGCCATTCCGGAACGTGCGCGATGTACTCTGTCCAGCCTTCCGGGAACCGCAGCAACAGATCGTAGCGATGGTGCCATCGTACCATGCCGGCAACGAACACCCCGGCCATGATGGCGGCCGACGCGATCCAAATGTTTTGGAGCACCGCGCCCAGGATGATCCAGATGAGCGCAGAGCAGAGCTGCATCGGGTTGCGCACGAACGCAAAGACGCCGATGCGAACAAGCCTCTTTGTAGGGTCGAGGGGGATCGGCGTCCCGCTACCATAGAGTGCAAACATCTGAACGGCGGATAGACCCGGAACGCAGCAGATGCCGATGGCCAGCGCGCCACCCGCAAGCACCAGGGGGGAGCGCTCAGCCAGTGCCCAGTGCCCACCCATCGCCTCCATGATCGCCGACGGCAAGACTACGAACGCAAGGAAAAAGAAGCCGGCAGCAATGATGGCTGACCGCAGTGGCAAATGTCGGCTCGACGCGGTCCACTGACCGAGATAGATCGCCGGCAGGTGAGCCGTCACAAAAACCAACAGAACGCCTGGAAACCAGTTCGTTCCGGGATAGAGCAACGGCGGCAGCGAGAGGAATAGCGTGCCGTGCAAGCCAATGACGACCGGCGCCAACAGCAGCAATGGGGAGACGTTCGGGAACGCAAGAACGAGAACCGGACCGAACAACAGCGCTCCGCCGATCCAAATGTCGGCCGGGATGTCTTGGAACATCAGCGTCGCTCCGCCATATCGCCACCAACCCATGTAGGCCGCGAGCTCATGCGTGACGAAGATGGCTCCGAGGCCATAGAGGAACGCAAATAGACCGCCAACAAGAGCGCGCGGCTCGTCGCGGCGCCCGTTCGCCAACACGAGCGTGGCGGCAAGTGGGACGAGGAACAGCCCCCAGCGGAGCAGCCACAGCAGCCAGACCGGCAGCTTCAGCTCGATCATGCCACGACGAGCCCCGCCAGCTTGTTGCGCAGTTCCGCGGGAAGGCGTGTCTCAAACAATTCGACGACGAGGAACACCACCGGCAGGCCCAGCGCCAGATGGAGCGCGAAGCGGGGCAATGCCAGGATCAGCAACAGCTGAATGATCGTGCCGATCCGCATCAGCAGACCCTCCCGGCTTTCGGCCGGCGAAAACTTCAACAGGATCGCGATCAGCACGGCCGGAAAGATGACCGTCAGCGGATAGGACAGCAAGGCATCCTCTGCGCCGTGCGCGAGCTGGACGGCCACCTCGATGGCACGCCCGAGCGAAATCAGGATGCAGGCGCAAGCGGCGAGAATGCCGGCGAGCGGGCGGATCTGGTAGCTGGTTTGCACAACGCACGTCCACGGAAGCGAAACAAATCTGACGTCACCCTAACATGATCCGATAAACGTGCTGTTGCGGTTCTCGGAGCGAGTGTTCGTCCCGTGCTCGGTTGCAGGCCACGAAACTCCCTCACGCGGCCCCCAGCTGCGCCTCCGGCAATAGACATCGAGCGAGGCGCCCCGCCCGGGGCCGATGCAAGTCCCCGGCGCAAACGAGCGGACGGCTTCTCCTTGCTTTCGCGACCGTAACCCCAATCTTCAGTTGCATCGGCGGCCACACCAGTCGCGCGCTGGCGGCTCGTTCCCAGACGCGACCCTGCTCACCTGCGCCCCCGGCCCCGAATCCGCCCACGCCGCCTCTTGACGGGCGCACATCGCCGCTCTACCTATGTTAATGTGATAAACATTCACATCGCCACACGGCGAAGACGACCACGACGGCACGACACGCGACGACATGGCACGAGACCACCACCATCAACCAGCGAGGGTCCAATGACGGAGATGGTTGCGAGGATCGACGACCTGGGGCGACCGGCCTGGATCGCGCTCATGGTCCTGGCCTTCATCCTGTTCTGGCCGGCGGGCCTGGCGATCCTGGCCTTTCTACTATGGAGCGGACGAATGGGAATGGGATGCGGACACCGTAACGGCGACATGAGCCGCTGGCAGCAGCACATGGCCGGGCGGTTCGAGCGCAAGATGCGGCAATGGCGGGAGCAGGCCACGGATCGCGCCCCGCCGACCGGCAACCGTGCCTTCGACGAGTACCGCGAGGCGACGCTGAAGCGGCTGGAGGACGAGGCTCACGAGTTCCGCGCCTTCCTCGAGCAGCTCCGCATGGCCAAGGACCGGGCCGAGTTCGACCAGTTCATGGCCGAGCGCAAGAGCCGGCCGGCCAACGGCGGCTCGACGGTGCCGCCCACGGGCAGCGCGGGCTGAGCCTGCATCCTCGAGAGAACAAGAGCCCCGGCCACTCGCGTGGCCGGGGCTTTCTCATGTGCTCATGATCTTTTTTTCGCGCCGCGCCGGGTCAGTTCTTGGCGGTCGGCACCGCCGGCTTCACCTCGGCCTTCGGCGTCTCGGCCGACTTCTGCGTGGCGGCCGCCGCAGCCGGCGCCTTCGGGGCCTCGGCGGACGCCGCGGGCGGGCTGACGGGCGGCGTCACGGCGGGCGTCGCGGGCTTCGGAGCCTCGGCGGTCGCGCCCGTCTTCGGCGTCTCGGCGGGCTTCACGGCCGGAGCGGCAGCCGGGGTCGCAGCCTGGGTGCCAACCTGGGCCTGCGCCTTGGCAGGCGCGGTGGGCTTCGCAGCGGCGGCCGGAGCCGGCGTGGTGGTGGCAGCGGGAGCCTTGGAAGGCGACACCGGCTTCGCCTCCTCGGCGTATGCGCCCGTGGCCAGTGACGTGGCGAGGGCGGCAGCGAGAGCGGCGGCGGTGATGGTGGTCTTCATGGAATTCGGTTCCTGGTTCAGCGGCCCCCTGATCGGGCCGCGGAGAGAAGAAACACCGCAAAGCGGGCGCCAGAAGGTCCGTTCGCTGCAACCGGGCTGAACGGTCCGTTCATCTCGCGCTCATCTGACCCGCGGCCTGGAATCGTCCCGCTTTTTCCTCTAGCTATGCCCGCCCAAACGCAACCGGCCCCACAGGCCCGTCCCTCTGATCGGATGCATTCCATGGACAACCGGCAACCCACGGCGCACGCGCGTCCTGCCGCGCTCGTCACGGGCGTCTCGAGCGCCATCGGCGCCGCCTGCGCCGCAGGGCTCGCCCGGCGCGGCTATCGAGTTTTCGGCACCGCACGCCGCCCCACGAGCGATCATCTCAGCATTGACGGCGCGCGTATCGAGATGCTGGCGCTCGACGTCACCGATGCCGCCTCGGTGGACGCCGCCGTCGCCGCCGTGATCGCGCGCGCCGGGCGCATCGACGTGCTGGTCAACAACGCCGGCATCACCGTGGTCGGCGCGGCCGAGGAGGTCAGCGACGCGGAGGCGCGGGCGGTGGTCGAGACCAATTTCCTGGGTGTCCACCGGATGACGCGCGCCGTGCTGCCCCACATGCGCGAGCGGAGATCAGGGCGCATCATCACCGTCGGCTCGGTGGCCGGCTTCCTGCCGAAGCCGTTCGAGTCCTTCTACTCGGCGACGAAACACGCCATCGAAGGCTACATGGAGAGCGTGCATCACGAGGTGCGCGATCTCGGCATCCGCGTCTCGATCGTCGAGCCCGGATATGTGCACACGGGCTTCTCGGACCATGCCGCCGGATCGGAGCGCCGCATCGCCGCCTATGGCGAGCAGCGCGCGATCATCGAGCAGCGTCTGCGTGACGCGGTGGCCGCCGGAATGGCGCCTGCGGGCGTGGCGGCGGCGGTGGTCAAGGCCGCGACGAGCCGGTTTCCGCGGCTGCGCTACCGGCCGGGGTTCCAGGCGCGCCGCTTCGCGTTCGAGCACTGGCTGGCGCCGCAGCCGATCCTCGACCTCGGCGTGCGTGTGCACTATGGGCTCGGGACCCTGCTCGGGCTCGGCGGGCGGGCGGCACAGGAGCCGCCACGGCCCACAAGCTAAGTCACTGCTTGATGCTGACCGAGAAGGCACCGCGCAGCTCGCCGGGGTTGAAGCCGACGGCCTGGTCCTTCGGATAGCGCTTGTCGATCTCGGCCTTGAGCGCGGGATCGATGGTGCCGCCGTGGCAGGTGGCGCACGGCTTCTCCAGCATCGGGATCGGCTTCATGTAGCGGAACGTCTTGACGCCGTTCTCGGTCACCGTCTCGGCGACCTCGAGCTTGGCGATGTCGGCGCCGCCCTTGAGCTTCTCGGCGAACATCTCAAGCGCCTTGGTCTCGAAGGCGTCCGGCGCATTCTTCTCGTTGCGGACCTTGAGGCTCGTGCGGCCGATCCTCACTCCGGCGGCCTTGCCCTGCTCCTCGGTGATCGGCATGGCCGCCGTGTTGCAGACGTCGATCGCCTTCGTGGGGCCGCCCTCCTTCATGGCGGCGACCAGCTTCTCCTTCAGAGCCTCGGCCAAGCCCTTGATGGCGCCGCGCGCCTTGGCGACGTTCGGGTCGACGGGGGCAGGCGCCTCCTGTGCGAGGGCTGCTCCCATGCCGAATATCGTGGCGATGGCGATGACGGAAATGGCGGCGCGGCGCATGAAGGCTCTCCCTGTCTCAACCCGCGCCATCATATGCAAAAGCGGTGATGCATAGCAACGCCACAGTGGGCGGCGCTCCGGCTCAGTGCCCCGGCAGTGAAAGCGGTACCGCCAGGAGCAACGCCGGGAGCATTGCGACAAGGCCGAAAATGATGGCCTTCTTCGCGTCGTCGGCGCGCAGGCGGCGCCAGCCCGCCCACAGCCATGCGAGCAACCAGACGGGATAGGACAGCATCAACCCGACGAGCACGTACGCCATCAGGTTGGGGCCCTTGTCGAACGCCATAATCGAAAAGGGCGCGACGGCCAGCCACGGCAGCAGCGTCGCGAGGCCGAGCAGCAGGATGACATAGGCCGCGATGCGCATCGTATGTCTCCCTCCAGTCAGGTCTCATCCATAGACCGGGGCCAGAGCATCTGCCAAGCGGGTGCGTAACGTCGGCGAGCCGACGCCGCCGCCCGTCGGCGTGTCGATCAGGATCACATCACCGGCCGCAACCTCGACGGAGGCGTTGCCGCCCAGGTCCTCGACGCGGCCATCGGCGCGGCGGACGGCGTTGCGGCCGGTCTCTCCGGGATCGCCGCCGTCCAATCCGAACGGGCGCACCTTGCGGAACCCGGACAGGATCGAGACCTGCATGGGCTCGAGGAAGCGGATGACGCGGCGGGTGCCGTCGCCGCTCACCCAGCGCCCCTTGCCGCCCGAGCCGCGGCGGATCGAGAACTCCTCGAGCAGCACAGGATAGCGCAGCTCGAGCACCTCGGGATCGGTCAGCCGCGTGTTGGTCATGTGAACGTGCACGCCGGCGGTGCCGTCGAAGCCGTGGCCGTCCGCCGCGTAGCCCGCGGGCGAGCCCGAGCAGATGGTCTCGTAGTACTGGTGGCGGTCGTTGCCGAAGGTGAGATTGTTCATGGTGCCCTGCGCCGAGCCGAGCGCGCCCAGCGCCGCGAACAGGCAGTTCGTCACTACCTGGCTGACCTCGACGTTGCCGGCGACGACGGCGGCCGGGTACTCCGGCGACAGCATCGAGCCCTTCGGAATGACGATCTCGATCGGGCGCAGGCAGCCGGCGTTCATCGGGATCGGCTCGTCGACGAGAACGCGGAAGACATAGAGCACGGCGGCGCGCGTCACCGGCTCCGGGGCGTTGAAGTTCGTCGCCTGCTGGGCGCTGGTGCCGGTGAAGTCGATTTTCGCCGCGCCGCGCTCGCGATTCACCGTGACGGCCACCTCGACCACGGCGCCGTCGTCCGTCTCGCAGCGGAAGCGGCCGTCGCACAGCCGCGAGATCAGGCGGCGCACGGCCCACTCGGCGTTGTCCTGAACGTGCTCCATGTAAGCCTCGACCGTCGGCAGCCCGTAGTGCGCGACCATGCGCGTCAGCTCGGCGGCGCCGCGCGCGTTGGCGGCGACCTGCGCCTTCAGGTCGGCGAGGTTCTGGGCCGGGTTGCGCGCCGGGTATCTGGCCCCGGTCAGCAGGGCCAGCGTCTCGGCCTCGCGCAGGCGCCCGCCGGAGACGAGCTCGAAATCATCGATGTAGACGCCTTCCTCCTCGATCGAAGTCGCGTGCGGGCTCATCGAGCCCGGCGCGATGCCGCCGATGTCGGCGTGATGGCCGCGGCTGGCGACGAAGAAGAGGATGTCTCGTTCTCTGCCTCCCTGTCGCTCCGCACCAAACACCGGCGTCACGACGGTGATGTCGGGGAGATGCGTGCCGCCGTTGTACGGCGCGTTGAGCATGTAGACGTCGCCCGGCTTCATGCGGCCGGCGCGCTGGCGGATCACCGTCTCGACCGAGCGGTCCATCGAGCCCAGATGCACCGGCACGTGCGGGGCGTTGGCGACAAGGCGCCCGGCGCGATCGAAGACGGCGCAGGAGAAGTCGAGCCGCTCCTTGATGTTGACCGACTGCGCGGTGGCCCTGAGCGCCTCGCCCATCTGCTCGGCGATGGACATGAACAGGTTGTTGAAGACCTCGAGCAGGATCGGATCGGGCCTCGATGCGTAGGTCGGGTCGAGCCCTTTCGCGAGACCCGACTTTCCCGAGGAGCTTGCTGTCGGATCTCGCAAGGTGGCTCGATCCGACCTACGAAGCTCCAGGTTGCCTAGCGCCGTCAGCTCGGCGGTCCAGCCGGGCTCGATGACCACCGTCTGATGCGGCTCGATGATCAGAGCCGGGCCGGCGACCGGCTCGCCCTGGCGCAGCTCCTCGCGCCGCAGCACCGGCGCCTCGTGCCACGTGCCGCCGGAGAAGAAGCGGGTCGTTCTCCCTTCGCGCCGACCGGCTTCCCCTCCCCCTTGCGGGGAGGGGTCAGGGGTGGGGGTGACCGATGGCTCGGCGGCCGAAGCAGGCCCCCCATCCCCTCCCCGCGAGGGGGAGGGGAGAGAGACCTCCTCTCCGCCCTCCGCCGCCTCCACCTCGATGGCCGCGACGACGATGCGCTTCTCCGGCGCGGTGAATCCGAACCGGCGCAGGTGCGTCTCGGTGAAATCGCGGACCATGATGCCGGGCTCGGACAGCAGCACGGGGAGCGCGGTGTCGGTGCCCTCGTAACGGAGGTGCGCCCAGGTCGTGAGCGCGACATCGAGGGAGTCGATGCCCTGGTCGAGCAGCTCCCCGGTCGCGTCCTCGCCGAGCCGCCACGCCTCGCTTTCCAGACGTCGCATGGCTTGCGCATCCAGCACCGCCTCGATCGAGTGCTGGCGCCGCGCCGTCATGCGCGCGAGGCCCATGCCGTAGGCCGAGAGCAGGCCGGAGAGCGGGTGGATCAGGACGCGCTTCATGCCCAAGGTTTCGGCGATGAGGCAGGCGTGCTGCCCGCCCGCCGAGCCGAAGCAGCTGAGCACGTACCGGGTGACGTCGTAGCCGCGCTCGACGGAGACCTTTTTGATAGCGTTGGCCATGCTCTCGACGGCGATGCGGATGCAGCCGTCGGCGATCTCCTCGGCCGTGCGGCCGTCGCCGACCCGCCGCGCCAGCTCCGCGAAAGCCGAGCGCACGGCGCCGGCGTCGAGGGGCTCATCGCCGCCGGGGCCGAAGATGGCGGGAAAGCGCTCCGGCGCCAGCTTGCCGGCGCAGACGTTGGCGTCGGTGACGGTGAGCGGTCCGCCGCGGCGGTAGGCCATGGGACCCGGATTGGAGCCGGCGCTGTCGGGACCGACCTTGAAGCGCTGACCGTCGAAATGGATGATCGAGCCGCCGCCCGCGGCGACGGTGTGGATGCGCATCATGGGCACGCGCAGGCGGACGCCCGCGACCTCGGTCTCGAAGGTGCGCTCGTACTCGCCGGAGTAATGCGAGACGTCGGTCGAGGTGCCGCCCATGTCGAAGCCGATGACCTCGGCGAAACCGGCGGCGCGCGCCGTCTCGACCATGCCGACGATGCCGCCCGCGGGACCCGACAAGATGGCGTCGCGGCCCTGGAACAGGCTGGCCGCCTTGAGCCCGCCCGACGAGGCCATGAACTGGAGGCGGGGTGACCTCTCCCTCTCCCTGCTCGCGGGGAGAGGGGCGGGGTGAGGGGCGACTACAGACCGCTGCGCAAGCGGCTGCCCCTCACCCTGACCCTCTCCCCGTAAGGACGGGGAGAGGGAAGGCGTTTCCAGCGCCGCCGCCACCCGATCGATATACCGGCGCAGCACCGGCGACAGGTAGGCGTCGGCCACCGTGGTGTCGCCGCGGCCGACGATCTTGATCAGAGGCGAGACCTCGTGGCTCACCGAGACCTGGGTGAAGCCCAGCCGCCGCGCCAGCTCCGCGGCCCGCCGCTCGTGCCCGGGGAACGCGTAGGCGTGCATGAGCACGATGGCCACCGAGGCCAAGCCCGCCCCGCGCGCCGCCATCAGATCCCGCTCCAGCGCGGCCTCGTCCAGCGGCGTCTCGACCGTGCCGTCGGCGCGCACGCGCTCGATCGCCTCGACGACGCGCTCATAGAGGATCGCCGGCTTGACGACGCGGCGGGCGAAGATGTCGGGGCGGGCCTGGGTGCCGATCTCGAGCTGATCAGCGAGCCCCCTCGTGATCACCAGCAGCGTCGGCTCACCCTTGCGCTCGAGCAGCGCGTTGGTGGCGACGGTGGTGCCCATCTTGACGTGGGCGATGCGGTGCGCCGGCAACGCCTCGCCCGGCGCCACACCAAGGATGCGGCGAATACCTTCGATGGCGGCGTCATCGTAAGCGCCGGGGCTCTCCGACAGCACCTTGCGCGCGTGGATGCGGCCGCCCGGGGCGCGCGCGACGACATCGGTGAAGGTGCCGCCGCGATCGATCCAGAACTGCCAGCCGCCGCCCGCCTCGTCCGATGCCATGACCCTCTCTCCCCGTTCCGCCGTCAGCTACCGGCGGCGCGGGGCGAAGGTCAACTTCGTTGCTGTCCGGCGCTCGCGCCGGGCCGCAGTCGCGGCCTCGCCGAGCGGATGCGGATGATTGCATATCCGTCTTCCGCTCGGCGGAACGACGGCGTCCCGTCCGGCGCACTTCTGCTCGGCGGCTATTTCACCCGTGTCCAGGTCACCGTCTTGCAGAAGATGCCCATGCTGCAGCCGGAGAGATCGAGGGCGTCCTTGGACTTGACCGAGATGGTGCCGGAGTAGGTCTTGCCGTCCATGCGGTTGTAGAGCGACCCGGACCAGCCGGCGTCACCGTTCTTCTTCGCCCCGGACATGATGACGAGGCCAACCACGGACCGGCCGCGCTTCTTTTCGTCGGGGTTCTTGTCGTCGGTCTTCTGGCCGTCGGTCACCTTGGTGATCTTGGCGCAGAGGCCGCCGCCGCACTTGTACATCTCGACGTGGCTGCCGTTCTCGGGGTGGCGCCAGGTGCCGAAGGCATCCTCGGCGGAGGCGGCGAGCGATGGCGCGGCGAGGCCGGCGGCGAATGCAGCGGCGAGCGACATGCGTACCAAGGATGGGCGAACGAAAGACATGGTCTCCTCCCATTATCCCCATTTTCTGGTCCCGATCGGAACGGGAAGACCGCATTTTGCCCCGCTTCCGGACGAAATGCGAGCGGTTCCGCCCATTACCGGGGGTTCACTTCAAGGGCGGGGCAAAAGGGGCTAAAGAGGCCGCAGCGCACATCGCGGAGCAGGACGACATGGCGGGCACAGAGGAGAGCGGTATCCGGGGGGCCATCGGCCGTCTCGCCGATCTCGTCGGCCTCGGCGGGCTGGTGCCGCGCAAGCCGGCAAGCGAGAGCGCGGCGTTCACGATGGCGCTGGTCGGGCTGGCGGCCAAGATGGCCAAAGCCGACGGCGTCGCGGTGGCGGTCGAGGCGGCCGCCTTCGAGCGCTGCTTCCGCGTGCCGCCGGGCGAGATGGCCAACGCGCGGCGGCTGTTCGAGCTCGCGTCGCGCGACGTGGCCGGATACGACGCCTACGCGGAGCGCATCGGCCATCTGCTCGGCAACGACCGCGAGCGCATCAAGCAGGTCATCGAGTGCCTGTTCCACATCGCCACGGCGGATCATGTCATCCATCCCGCGGAGTTGAAATTCCTCGCCCATGTCAGCGAGATCTTCGGCCTCGCTGACGACGAGCTGGCGAGCATCCGCTCCGTCTTCGTCCACGACCCGGACAGCCCGTACGAGGTGCTTGGCGTGCCTCCCGACATCGCCGACGACGCGCTCAAGGCGCGCTACCTCAAGCTGGTCAAGGAGAGCCATCCGGACCGGCTGGCCGCCGGCGGCGCACCGAAAGAGGTGGTCGCGGTCGCCGACCGCAAGCTCGCCACCATCAACGCCGCCTACGACCGCATTGTCGCCCAGCGCGCCCGGCGGGCCACGGCGGGAGAGAGCCGCCGATGACGCTGACGCCGGACAGCCGCCTCGTCGACGAGGTCCATCCCGCGGTGAACGTCGAGCCGCGCCGCGGCGGCATCAGGCCCAGCCTGCTCATCCTGCACTACACCGGCATGAGCTCGGCGCGTGCCGCGATCGAATACCTGGCCAAGGCCGAGAGCAAGGTCTCGTGCCACTACGTCATCGCCGAGGACGGTGTCATCACGCAGATGGTGGCCGAGGCGAGCCGGGCCTGGCACGCCGGCCTGTCGAGCTGGCAGGGGGCGACGGACATCAACTCGATGTCGATCGGTATCGAGATCCAGAACCCCGGCCACGAGCACGGCTATCCGCGGTTTCCCACAGCGCAGATGCGGGCGGTGGCCGAGCTTTCCGCCGACATCGCGGCGCGCAACGGCATGCCACCGGAAGCCATCCTCGCGCATTCGGACGTGGCGCCGGCGCGCAAGATCGACCCGGGCGAGAAGTTCGACTGGAGCTGGCTCGCCGAGCGCGGCGTCGGCCACTGGGTACGCCCGGCGCCGCTGCGCGCCACCGACGAAGGCCACGGTCCCGGCGACCGCGGCAACGGCATCGCCGAAGCCCAGCAGCTCCTGCGCGCCTATGGCTACGCGGTCGAGACCACCGGCGTGATCGATCCCTCGACCGAGCTGGTTCTCAGGGCCTTCCAGCGCCACTTCCGGCCGAAACGCGTCGACGGACGGCTCGACCGCTCGACCCGCGCGACCATCGAGAAGCTGATGTACGCACTGCCCGGACGGGAAGCCGCCGCCAAGCCTGTCGTCTAAGGCCGCCCATGACGCCGGAGCTGGCTGCCACCGTGGAGGACGCCTATGGTGTCTTCTCGCGCTACCGCATCGAAGGGCGGACGATCACCGTCTGCCCCTGTCCGAGCTGCGTCAGCGAGGCCGACCGCGCCGCGCTGGTCAAGACGCCGCTGCGCGAGATCTCATCCAAGCTGCTGACCGAGTACACCAACTCGGCCCACCCCTGGGACGACGGGCCGGTGGCGCGCGAGATGCGCTACCTGCTGCCCCGCTACCTCGAGCTCATCGCGACCGGTGCCATCCCCGGATACGACCTCGACAACTGCCTTCGGCGTCTCGCCGACTCGGGCTGGCGCGAGAAATGGCCGGATCGAGAAGTCGAGGGTCTCGACCGCTTTCTCGAAGCCCTGCTCGACGACCGTGCGCGTGTCATCGAGCTGGCGCACTGGCCGGTCGGATGGCGGCTCCGATCCGACGTCGACGGTGTGCTGGCCCTTACGGTGACGGCCGGCGGCGACCTCGACCGCGTTCTGGCCCGGCTCGACCGGGCTCCGGATCCGGAGGCGGCGCTGCATCTCGCGGCGCTGCGGAGCGATGTCCTGATCGAGACCGGCCGTACCTATGTCGTCAATTCCTATCTCGACGAGCACAAGGCCGAGGCGGACCGTATCGGAGCGTTCCTGATGCGGCCAGTGGTGAGCCGGCGCATCGAGGCGGCGTTCTTCGCCGTCGACGACCCGAGGTTGCAGCAGATCCTGTCGGACGCCCTGGCCGAGTGAACATTGGCCATTTCCCCTGGCGGCCGCCGTCCGCGTCAACCCCACTACCGCTGGCGACTGGCATCGAAGGGCCGATTGGCCTATAAGCGCGGGCACATGCCAATATGACGCATTGGCGATATTCGGGCACCCACCGGCGGTCTCTGGACCACCGGCGGCAGCGCCATTCCGGCGAGGGCCAACCCCCTCGCCGCACAAGGAGAAGGACACGATGGCCGCAACCTGGTCCAAGGACAGCTGGAGGTCGAAGCCGATCGTCCAGGTGCCCGACTATCCCAACCAGACGGAGCTGGCCGAGGTCGAAACGCAGCTGGCCACGTTCCCGCCGCTGGTGTTCTACAACGAGGTCGAGCGGCTCAGGGAGCGGCTCGCGGGCGTGGCAGCCGGCGAGGGCTTCATCTTCCAGGGCGGCGACTGCGCGGAGAGCTTCGAGGAGCACGGGCCGGACAACATCTCCAGCTACTTCCGCGTGTTCCTGCAGAGCGCGCTCGTCATGACGTTCGCCGGCGAGCTGCCGATCGTGAAGATCGGCCGCATCGCGGGGCAGTTCGCCAAGCCGCGCTCGTCGCCGATGGAGAAGCACGGCGACGTCAGCCTGCCGAGCTATCGTGGCGACATCATCAACGGCGCCGAGTTCACGCCGAAGGCGCGCATCCCCGACCCGCGGCGCATGCTCAGAGCCTACCGGCAGTCGGCGGCGACGCTGAACTTCCTGCGCGCGTTCCTGCAGGGCGACTATGCCAGCCTCAAGAACGTGCACCGCTGGGGGCTGTCGTTCCTCAAGGGCAAGCCGATCGAGGCGAAGTACGAGCAGCTCGCCAACGAGATCGAGCGCACGCGGCAGATCCTGCGCGCCATGGGCGTCGACGAGCGCACCACGCGGCCGCTGCAGACCACCGACTTCTACACCAGCCACGAGGCGCTGCTACTCAACTACGAGCAGGCGCTGACGCGCACCGACGGGCTGATGGAGACGGGCAACACCTTCGCCACGTCGGCCCACTTCCTGTGGGTCGGCGACCGCACGCGCCAGCTCGACCACGCCCACATCGAGTACCTGCGCGGCCTCTATAACCCGATCGGGCTGAAGTGCGGGCCAACGCTGGAGCCCGACCAGCTCCTGAAGCTCATCGAGATCCTCGACCCGAAGAACGAAGCAGGCCGCCTGACGCTGATCGGCCGCTTCGGCGCTGACAAGGTCGAGAAGTACCTGCCCCCTCTCATCCGCGCCGTGCGCAAGGAGGGGCGCAAGGTGATCTGGATGTGCGATCCCATGCACGGCAACACGATCACCGCCTCGACGGGCGAGAAGACGCGCCCGCTCGGCAAGGTGCGGGAGGAGATC